>Ga0307511_10003460_pt1 | contig 16224 bp, 21 predicted proteins | sample 13_EM_MG_FD_200266 | JGI IMG/M metagenome (GOLD analysis project Ga0307511, IMG submission 200266) | Populus trichocarpa ectomycorrhiza microbial communities from riparian zone in the Pacific Northwest, United States - 13_EM | ecosystem: Host-associated > Plants > Roots > Unclassified | place... | reverse complement strand
AACTCTACCCTCTGTCCCCAGATGAACTCGAGTTACTAAAGGAGTATCTGGATGAAATGCTGAAAAGTGGGAAAATTCGCCCTAGCAAGATCAGTGCTGGCGCTCTAATATTTTTCGCGAAGCAAGCAAATGGCAAGTTGCGAATAGTAGTTGACTATCGTGGACTCAATGCCATCACCATTAAAGACAAGTATCCCCTACCCCTCATGACTACACTAATGGAACAAGTTGGCACATCTCAAATATTCTGGAAGTTGGATTTAAAGCTCGGCTTTAATCTACTATGCATAGCAGAAGGAGACAAATGGAAAACAGCGTTCAAAACTTGCTACGGTCTGTATGAGGATACGGTTATGCCATTTGGATTAACCAACTCACCATCTGTCTTTCAACGACACCTCAATAATATTCTCGCGTAGAAATTTGACCGAGGTGTTGTCGTGTATATTGATGATATATTGATATATTCTAAGACAGAAGAGGAGCACATCGAACTCGTTCATTGGGACCTTCAGAAGCTTATGGAGAATAATCTATATATTAACATAGATAAGTGCTTGTTCCAGGTACCAGAAGTGGAGTTTGTGGGTTTTCAGGTAGGAAAACATGGGATACAGATGAGCCAGAAGAAGGTTGAAGACATTGTGAACTAGCCAGCGCTACGAAACGTCAAAGAAGTACAGAGGTTTATTGGATTTGCTAACTTCTATCGCCGATTCACACAAGGCTTTAGTTCTCTAACGTTACCGATTGAAGTACTGATACATAATGGGGTGATGTGGAATTGGTCAGAGCAGTGTGAGAAAGCATTTGTGGAATTGAAGTGCAAGTTTAGTACAGCACCTATCCTATGCCATTACCATCCTGAACGAAAAAAGCAGATCGAGCCAGATGCCTTGGACCTAGGCAAAGCTGGTATATTGTCCCAATATGAACCAGATAGGCATTGGCACCCTCTATCGTAGTACCACAAACGTTTCCTACCAGCTGAACTCAACTACGATGTTCACGATAAAGAAATGGTAGTCATAGTGAACTGCTTTCAGGAATGGCGACACTTTTTGATGGGGGCACCAGAGGAGATTGTGGTCTTTACGGATCATAAAAACCTCGAATACTTCAATACCACTAAGTTGCTGAACCAGAGACAGGCACGCTGGGCGGAAATCTTGAGCCAGTTTAACTTCAAGATTGTCTATCGTCCAGGTAAAAGAGAATGGCAAGGCGGATGCACTATCTCGTCGTGTGGATCCCGAGCTTGAAGGAGAGGGGGAGAAGCAAGACCTAACGATTCGCATGTTTATACCAGGGCAATTCCAGCTTGGTGAAAATGAAGAGGCCCTGCTAACTAGCTACGTTATGGCAGTGAAGGATTTACAAGTCGAAGAATCTAGTTGGTCGAAGGAGATTCTGGAAGTGGGGCTTCTGGATCAATATTGGTTGGGCATTAGGAATGCCTTGAAGACAGGACAAGATTATCCAGGCCTCCCACACTACAGTATAGAGGACGAAATGGTGACCTACGAATGCCGCATATATATTCCAGACAGCAACGCTCTCCAGTTGAAGGTTGCACACCAATGCCACGATGCGAAAGTCGCAGGGCATTTTGAACGAGACAAGACTCGGGACCTTAAGAAGCGGAACTACTACTGGCTAAACATAGAAGAATGGGTACGAAACTACGTACGAACCTGCGATGCCTGCTAACGCAACAAGACTGCAAGGCACAATGAATACGGCAAGCTGGTACCACTCGAAATTCCATCAAGACCTTGGGAACAGATCTCTATGGATTTTATTACAGATCTCCCTAACGTCAAAGGCTATAACCAGTGCTGGGTTATTGTAGATAGGTTCACGAAGATGACACATTTCATTCCCCTCAAGAATAGGAAGGCAAAAGAGCTAGCACTGATCTTAGTTAGGGAAGTTTAGAGACTGCATGGACTACTCAAGAGGGTTGTTTCGGATCGAGATACTGTATTCATGAGTTCATTTTGGAGTGAGGTTATCAGGTTGTTGGAAGTCGAGTTGGACAAATCGTCAGCATACCATCCCCAGACTGAGGGTCAAACAGAACAAGTCAACCAAATTTTGGAACACTACCTACGTACGTACTGTATGTGGGACCAGGACGATTGGGTTGACCTGCTACCCTTTGCAGAGTTCTGTTACAACAACACAGTCTTTACTGCGACCAAGCAGAGACTATTTTTCGCTGCTTAGCACCAACACCCCGGGAACAACTTCAAGAACCCTAGGGATAACGGGCCTGAAAGCAATAACCCCAAAGCAGTCAAGATGGTCGAGGACTTGGACGCTATGAGAGAAGCTATGAGGGAAAACATGAAGGCAGCTCAGACCTCGATAGCTAAGTACTATAACCAGAAAGTGGCTAACAAGGAACCGCAATTCCAGGTAGGAGACTGGGTGATGATCAACGCTAAGAACATCAAAACGAAAAGACCATCCAAGAACCTAGACTACAAGCTAAGGGGTAAATTCGAAATCGAAAAGCTATGTAACACAAATGCCTATAGGCTTAAGTTACCCCCTTTGTCTGGCAAAATCCACTCAGTCTTCCACGTCAGCCTTTTGGAACCTTACCGCCAAAATACCATCCCGGGAAGACATTTGCCAACCCCCTCACCAGTAGATCTCAAGCAGCAGGAATATGTGTTCGAGAAGATCAAGACCACGGAGATTAAAGGTGGTCAGGTTAAATATCTGTTATCTTGGAAAGGATATGGACCAGATGAGGATACATGGGAACCTTGGGAGAACCTGAAGGATGGTGGTGAGCACATAGTGCGCCAATTCCATCTAGATAACCCTCGCAAGCCACGGGACCCTGAGGTATTAGTTTGAAGCATTCCTATTTTTTTCTATACTAGGCATTAGGTTTTTGGGATGATTTCTTATGCTCTAATTTTTTCTGTTTGTCACATAAAACCTGTCCCATGGGTGAAAAGAGACGTGCGTAACTCCAGTGGAGGCATACAAGTGGGGTTAAAGCCCAGGCCCAATAAATATTTCTCAGTTTGAAAACTTTTACTTATTGCCGTTTACTCAAATAGGTTCTTGCGGACAAGATCCTTGAGGAGGGGCGTATTGCAACGGGGTGACTACTGGACCACCTAAGGGTACTTGTACTATTCAGAACGACCCAAGGATATGTTATACATGTCCGAGTAATACTTAATAATAAGTATGGCGCGTAACTAGAAAATATTACTCGTAGTAGTAATACTTCTATCTGTAGTACAGCCCGACAATAGAAATATTGCGTCCTGAGTTAAAGAATACAGGAACTACTTAAGAACGTGTAGCTGGAGCTACAGTGGAAGTTTAGTGTGATTCCGACTACTAGTGATCTAGTTACAGTGATACAAAGTTTCTTCCTATACAACTGAAGAAAATATTTCTAAGTCGAAAATTGTATGGGAGCAGTTACCTTGAACTTGCCAAGTTACCCTGAACTAGGATTGGTTACCCTGAACCTACTAAGTGAGCCACTTACCAAATGCGCTTTAGGTCAATATCCCCCTGGTAAGCAACTTCGGAAGCTTATTGGGAGACGAGACTAAGCCTGATCAGGAAACCGTAACCATGGTTGCGATCACCATATCTTTACGGTTCTACCAACATATCATACTAGCAGCAATGGTCACTCCTAGCTGTTTTGGGTTACCCTGAAATCTCCTTAGAGAGAAATAAAAAAATCAAGCCAACAGGGCGTAATTTCGACTAAAGTGCGTCTGGTGACACTACAAGGGGCAATGGAAATCTAAGCAAAAATAAAAAGTTCTCAGAAACTTTCGGTTCAAGTTGGTTTTAGTGGTAGTTCTGCACGCTGAACCCATTTCCGGAATCCGTTTTGCGATCGGGGTTATACCGGGCGAGTTATAGGCTGTTGAAGTTGTTAAAACTACTTCTGCAGGTTCTAGCATATGCCCTGTTGATAAAAGTAGTTAACGGACCTAGTCTATTAGATTCCACGCAGAAAGAGCTTTCAAATGAGACCTTAACAAAGATCAACAGAGTCATATCTGCGGAGTTATGAGCAGTTGAAGCTGGTCTACAGGTATAGGAGTCAGACTCTCAATGGACATTAGACAACTCAGATGGAAGATGCCGGTTCTATTAATTAAGGACTCTGAGTTGTAAACTGAACGACTTTAAGTTTACTATCTGAAAGTTACTTTGGCATCGGGATAAGGCTATGGTTATCTCGCTTAAGCAGTGACTAAGAATAGGTAGTGTAATCTCCTAGAGATACAGTTGGGAAAAGTATTCTTAGTTGAGTCAAGTGTATAGTATGACTCTGCAGTAGCTGAAACGCTGGCAGGCTAAGTGCAGAAAGGAACTACATGAAGAAAGGCTGATGTGACAACCTTCGGACATGACCAATCCGAAGTCCACGAGTTATCACAATATATATCACCGCGGAATACAATTAGTGACAGAATTGTCGAAGGTGAGGATAGCGCCCAGCATAGCTGTTAAGCAATCGATTCTACACAAATCCTATAAAGTTCTAAGTTGACATTTCTGAGTTCTGACTTTATCTGTGGTTTTGACCTCGCAGTGCTACCCTATTGATTTCGCGTTAACTGGATAGTTGCGTCTTCTCTTGCGGACTAAAGCCTGAAGGTGCGGATAAGTCCAGAAGGGACTTTACATGCGGAAGGATTATTTGGAGTTCTGAATAAGTTCCGTTGTGGCAATAGAACATATGGCCACTCTATTTTATAGTTGGAGTATCTGCTATATAGTTAATAGAGCCCCCGTGACATTAGTTTAATCCTAGGACCATTTGGTTTATAAAAGTGATAGATGGTAAACATGCTGTCAATTGGGCAGTGTGCTTCTCGCTTTTCTCTATCTTCTCTATCTTCTCTTGTTTCTGGGATAGCAATTTGTTTCCTTGTAGTAGGGTGCTGGATTACCACTTCTGCCTTTTTCCCTTTTGGGTCTTGTGTAGGAGTAGCTTCTACATCTGCAGGGTCTGGCTCATCCTCTGTTTCTGAGAGAGTATCCTGCTCACATTCAGAGACCTCTTCTCCTTCTGGTTCTTCTACATCTGTCCTCATAGATTGTCTGGAGCCAGATCTGGAAGGGTACATGAGTGGGTTTACTCTCAAGGGTCCAAATTCTGGATTTTGGCCCGAGAGTCTGCTAGAGGTTCTAGAGTGGGACGGTTCTGGTACTAACATAGTGGCTTGCTAATTTCGTTTGCACGGTTTTGACTGTGTGGATTGCTAAGTGGGACTAGTGCTGACCTACTAGTGCTGAGGTGAGATTTTCTAAGATTTGTGACCAGAGAGGTACAGGGAATGCTGTTCCACTAGCCTTAGAGAGCTCGGGTCTGGAGTGCTGGATAAGGTGCTAGATTGTCTTAGACAAGGTTCAAGAAGGTCTGGGGTTGATCAGGCCCTAGCAGGTGTGGGTAAAAATCTTTTTAAGGCTTAATTTGCAGGTAAAAAAAATGTAAGTGTAGGCCAAGTTAGTAGAGAAGTTCTGTAAGGAACTCGGCTCTACCAATGTGGTTATGGGGTCTTGAGCACGCCCACTATGTCTTACATAGGATTACAGTAGGTGGCTAAGAGGTTGTAGAGGGTAGGGGTTTTTTAGGGACCAAGAGGTACAAGTGGACAAGAATATTACCAGTGTAGCTTGTGTATTTCTGAGGTAGCTAGACTAGACTGTGTTGAACAAGAACTGTCCTCTCTAAGGCTGTGGAATTCAAATCTTTAATAGATACTGAGTTCCTAAGGCAATGAGTCTATTTGGACTCATACTAGGCAACACTAAAGACTCATTATGATACCAGATCATAATGAACAAATGATGGCTCTATATAGACACGTCCCGTGTTATGATGATGCCTAAGAAGGTAACAGAAACAAGGCTGCCAACGAGATAAACAACCACTAGGAAAACAGAATAAGCTACTGCCCAATTAGGTAGGCATAACAGGAGATGGTGGTCAGCAAGCTGACATACATGAAACTAACTCAGAATGATACAGGAATATGACAGGTAATAATAAGGAAATATAACGACAAAAGTACAAGGAAAAACAATAAGACTAATCTCATTATAACCCTTCCTAATCCAAATATGTTTAAAAAGGATAGCTGCCAAAACAGGCCAAAAACGTGTCTTGATATAAGCCAATAAAATCCACCAAAACTGCTATAGATAAAACACATATAGAGAAAACATACACTAGAAATTCAGTTCCTTACAAACTCTGACTACACCGAGGAATGGAAGAGCGTGTCATTGTCTATAACAATGTTCAGGAGGTATCCAACATGTGGGTATACATGAGATATGAATAAGCTGACTAGGGTATCTGCAGTATAGCCTTCTGGTAGAGGTACGATAAGGGTATCCTTGGTCAACCTACATAGTATGGTCCATACATAGCTGTAGTGAACCTTAGGAGAGTGGTCTATGATGGCAGGGAGAGCAAGAAAATCCATGGTGAGGTAGGTGGATGTTATGCTAGGGATGGGTAGGGGATGCAGGAGTCCATGTGGCTTTTGAGTTGAGTTTTTTGCCTGGTGACCTACAGTGCATGTCTTGTAGTATTCTCGTATGTTCCTAGTTATCTTAGGCCAATAGAAGTTGTTTATGAGCCCATGGAGTGTCTTGGTAAAACCTGCATGACTAAGAGAGGTATGGATCTTGTCTAGAAGGGTATTCTTGATGATGGAGTTGCAGTCAGGAGTGTTAGGCATACAAATTCGGACCTGCTCATTGAAGGCTAGTAGAGAATTCCATGCACCTTAGAGTACCTATTGATAGGCCACTTGATTTTTTGGACAAAATCAGAATCTTTTTGGTAACCAGTTTTGAGCATGTGGTTCCAATTGGCATATGCAGGGAGGAGCTGGGGAATCTCGTTATTGGGGAGGCCTTGGGACTGTGCAAGTTCCACAAGATTATTGTAGCTGTTCTTGCCAACCCATTACCAATGCAAGTTGTCCTGATTGGCTGTTAAGCCAATAGCCTCAGGAATATTGGTGGTATTGGACTTAGTGGTAGAATTGAAATGGAGGAAGCCTTCCATAGTGAAGGGACCCTCCAACTAGTAGAAGGGCATCATTATTGAGTGCGTGGGAAAGGTGGGGTCTGGTGTGGGGCAGGGGAGGGTATCAGAACCATATGAGCTAGTAGATGATGCAGAGATTTTCCTAGAGGCAAGGGGGGTGACAGAGTATGTGGGAGAGGTGGGGCTGTCATCAATCTCGTTTCCAGAGCCCTGCTCTGAATCAGATGCAATAGAAATTGCTCTGCCTTTGCCTTTGTTTAATGGGGCATATTGGGAGGAAGTAAGGCTGGGGGTAGTTTTAGAAGATAGGTCATATAAGGAGGTGGGAGGTGGATCTCTTGGGGGTGAGGAGTTCTGGCATTCTGGGGATTCCTTTGCATACTTTTCCTGCTCATAGTATTCCTTGTCTTGCCTGTAGATTTCACAACAGGCAGTGTAATGTCCCTTTCTGTCACAGTATGCATGCCAATTATTTTTTGGTGCTTTATTGCTGTTTAGGTGGCAGGAGTAGTGGATGAGGCAGGTGCTGTCTCCATAGGATAGGTAGTATATCAGGGCGTGCCTAGCCATGAACATTGCTGCTAGGATGGAGTCTTGGTTGTTGGGGTTGTGCTTGGGTAATTTGATGGGTCTAGGCCTGAAGGAGAGGTCATTAGCCACTAGAGAGAACAAAGCCTCTGCTGCACGGTTGTCAAGTGGTGTTTGCATGATTGCTGGGGGAGCAGAGTTTTTCTTGTTGGCTCTATCTCTGTGGTATTAGTCATGGATAGAGCCAGTGGGGGAGGAATCTCTTGTGGCAGGGGATTGTGACTTCTTAGTCTGGCTTCTGGTCATGGCTACAGAAGTAATAGAGGTGGGGTGAGATATTATAGTGGGAACTCGATGGGAGGAATTGTTTGGCGTGGTTATTGGGAGGCTAGGGATAACTTTGCAGCTGCTGGAGAAGTCTTGAGGAGCTCCGAAGGTAGGTAGAGGCTATGGGGAGTCAATGGAGTAAGAAATAAAGTCTGATGGAGATGGGACAAGAGATGGGTTTATAAACACTCTTGATAGAGCATCTGCTATCACGTTTTTGTTTCCTCCTATATGCTGAATCTTACATTGGAATTGAAATATAATCTGTGGCCATCTATATTATTTCCCATTTAGGTCATACTGAGTGGGAAATAAGACCAAGGGTTTGTGATCTATAAGGATGATGAAACTGTATCCTGCAGGTTCGCTTCTGAAGTGCTCTAATAAGTCCACAATAGCCAACAATTCCTTGTCAAATGTGAAATAACTTTCTTGAGCTAGGTTGAACCTCCCAGAATGGAAATCTATGGGATAATAGTCTGTAGAGTGGGTCCTTGACCAATCCATGTACCAGTACTAATTAAACTTGCATCTGTAACCAAGTAGATTTGATCTGCAGAGTGATAATTAATAGGTCTGACTGCAGGATCAGTAGATAGAGCTGCCTTAGTGTGATTAAAGGATTTGGTATAGGTAGAGGTCCAGTCCCAAGTGGCTATGGCACCAGCTATCTCGGTTAGGGGTGCTGCCATATCTGCTAGATGAGGTATTAGATGACCCAAGTAATTTACCATACCTATGTATTCCTGTAACATTTTCCTATTTTGAAGTTAGTGCCAATCTAAGATTTTTTGGACAGATAGCTGAATAGAGGAAATTCCTCTTTGAGTAATGACATGGCCTAGGCACTACAGTATGCCAGGCATGAACTGAGACTTCTCTTTGTTAGCACAGAACTTATTTTCTTAGAGCCTCTGAAGTACAGTTCTGCCATGGTGCAAGTGCTTCTTATATGTCTTACTAAAAATGAATATGTCATCAATATAGATGTATACACTAATTTCCAACTCATGTTTGAACAGGTTGTTCATGATGTTCTCGAAGATGGGAGGAGTATTACAGTCACCTTGCTGCATGACTCTAGTTCTGTAGGTGCCATATGGGGTAGAAAATGTAGTGTACTTCTTATTGGAGGAGTGAACTCTGAGGGTGTGGTAGCCATCACTTATCTTAATTTTAGACCTGAAGGGGTGTGTAGCAACTGCCTTTCTGATGAGGAATTGACTGGGGATGAGTGCAGGTTGTAGCTCAGTTTCCTTATTTCTTTTAACCAGGTTATTGATATATCTTGGCTTAGATGGGGCATCCAATTTGGGAATAACAAACATGGCACAACAGGATGTATCTTCTGATCTGTACACACAGCCGGATTTCTCTTCTACTCTTAACTTTTTTAACATATCAGCCAGGAATTTTCCTTTAGGCTTAATATTTCTAAGCTTCTATACTGCATTTGGATTTTTGAGTATAATATGATGATTTATACCTGGCCTTAGTGGAGATAGTTCCAGGGTTTTCGTGGTTGGTAATACATCAGGGAACTTATCAAATGGGTTGGTGTGGCGCTGTATGGTTGTGGCAGCGGATTTGATGATCCGGTATGTATATGGGGCTGGGAAATAGAATATGTTGGTTTTGGCAGGGGTAGGGAGATTAAGTGTAGGGCTTGGATTCTTCCTTGAAGTTTTTTGGCTTGCTGTGTTTATCCAGAGGGTGAGTATGATTCTATTCTGACCAGGGGGCTGAAGGGTAAGACTCATAGTGCCTCTGTTAATAACTGCCTTGGCATGTCTTAGTGCAGGGGATCACAATATTACATCCCAATCCTTGAGTACAGCCACATAGAAAATTCGTTCTTCAGACTATCCTAATCAGTTACAGTTTACCTTAGTATACTGACTGATTGATTCTTTAGATCCTTTCATAGTCATCTGCAGTGTGATAGTATTTTTGAGCAGGTATAAGTGTAAATTATGCAAGGTGCAGAATTTGCTGCTGATCAAGTTAGCTCCTCCAGTTTGTTGATCTACAAGGGTCTTAGCAGGCTGGTCATTAATTTTTGTGGTCACTAGGAGGTGTTCTTTAGCTGCATCAAGTGGGGGTTGGCTGGAGTTGCCTTTTGTATGAAGGGTAGGTGGGTCATCTAGGATAAATTGAGCTGCAGAAGTTATCTTGCTAGAGTGTGTTACTTCTGTAATATCCTGTGTGATAGTGCCTGCAGCACTTCTGATCTGATTTTTCTTGAGGGGGCAATTCACAGTATTATGACCAGTTTTTCTACAGTAGAAACATCTACCTTTTTTGGCTAGTTCTTCTTTTTCTGGTGGACTAAGGTTCTTGAACTTAGAACTCATTTTGGGGGGCCTAGTAAAGGGCCTAGGTTTAGTCCAACTCATGTTGGTAGGGGCTGGCTTGCTGCTAGCCTGAGGTGTGTGATTTTGCTGACGCATTTTTTTACCATTTTTAAACTTATGGTCTTTTTTGATAAAGGTATGTTTGTAAATGACTGAGTCATGTCTACTGCAGAACTCAATGAGATCATTCCACTCCATTTCGTTATTAAAGTTAGCTCTAACCTCTTATAGAAGTGCTGGATCTATAGCTTCCAACAGTTGCTTATAACACTGCCAATTACTAATTTTGGGTAAGAGGATCTGCAGTTGTTTAATTTTTTTGGCCACTTGTTGGATGGGCTTGAATCAGCCGTTCTGGGTCTGTCTGATAGCTTGGAACTCGGTCCATAGCTTGTTATCACTGATGAAGTATACACAGAATTTTCTGAGCACTTTGAGAAATTCTGGTACAATGCTATCTTTAGTCTTAGGATTTTTTCTGTAGGATGCATGCAAGATTTTGGCTTCTCTTTCTAGGTGTCAACCTAGCTAAATCATAGCTGATCTGTCTTCTGGATCGAGTTCTCCAACCTCTAGAATGTCCATAGGATCATTAACTCAATTGTTCAAAATAGCTGCTTCTTTCAATTATCTACTTCCACTATTTTTTTCAAGTTTTGGAGCTTTGAGCTTACTGCTTCCAAACACAGAACTAGTAGTTGATTCCACGCTCTGAGATCTTCTACCTCTACTACTTGCTTTCCCAGAACCATTGTTGGTGTCACCTTCAAATGAGCTAGAGCTGCTACCATCTGAATTATCAGGAGCAGATCCTGGAGGGGCTAACAACCTAACTTGTTTTGGGGTTTTTGGTGTAGGTAGTGGAGGGGCTGCTTCTGGGGGCCATGGAGGTTATTGTAGTGGTTGCTGGAATGGTAGTACCAATGCAGTGTCTGGGGGTAAGGGAGGTCTACTTGCTGGTCTTGGTTCTACCTAATGAAATACAGGTCTGTTGAGGGGCTTAGCTTGACTAAGAGGAACTGAGGTAAGTCTTTGGTAGGGAATGTTCTGTTGTGGTGGCAGGGGAAGGTATGTGGAGGGTTGCTTGGATGGTCCTGGATTAAACATAGTTGGTAGGAAAGTGTCTTTTAGTTCTTCACCAATTCTTGAGCCTATTGTAGATAACATGCTGGAATCTTCCCTTGCTTTTTGGAGAGCTGTAGGAGTAATAGCTGGAGTGGGTGCATGTTATATAAGCTTCTGAAGGATAATAGGGAATTGTCCCGGAATAGGCTTTTTAGGTAATTCTTGAGCTAGCTTGATAATTTCTTTGGCTAGTGCTGATAGGCCTTGTAGGGTTAGTTTATACCTATGTCCATCTGGCTTGTGGAAGTGATAGATGCTAAACATACTATCAATAAGTGTGTGGGCTTCTTTGCTCTTCTCTTTCTTCTCTAGTCTCTGGAATAGCAATTGTTTTTATTGTAGTAGGATACTGGATTACCACTTCTAGCCTTTTCCCTTTTGGGTCTTGAGTGGAAGTTGCTTCTACATCTGCAGGGTCTTGCTCATGCTCTGCTTCTGAGAGAGAATCCTGCCCACATTCAGAAAGCTCTTCTTCTTCAGGCTCTTCAGTATCTGCTCTCATAGATTGTCTGAAGGCAGATCTAGAGAGGTGCATGGGTGGGTTTATTCTCAAGGGTCCAAATTCTGGGTTTTGGCCTGAGAGTCTGCTTCAGATTCTAGAGTGGGACGGTTTTGGTGCCGCTATGGTGGCTTACTAATTTCGTTTGCAAGGCTTTTGACTGTGTTGGTTGCTAAGTGAGGACTAGTGCTGCTTTACTAGTACTGAGGTAAAATTTTCTGAGATTTGTATCAAGAGAGGTACAGGGACTGCTATTCCACTAGCCTTGGGGAGCTTGGGTCTGGAGTACTAGATAAGGTGCTAGATTGTCTAGACAAGGTTCAAGAAGGACTAGGGTTGGTCAGGCCCTAGGAGGTGTGGGTGAAAATTTTGAAGCTTAAATTGCAGGTAAAAAAAATGTAAGTATGGGCCAAGTTAGTAGAGGAGTTCTGTAAGGAACTTGGCTCTACCAACTTGGTTATGGGGTCTTGAGCATGCCCACTATGTCCTGTGCAGGACTACAGTAGGTAGCTAAGAGGTTTTTGTAAGTGTAGGGTTCAGATGATCAAGAGGTACAAGTTGGGCAAGTATATTACCAGTGTAGCTTGTATATTTCCAAAGTGGCTAGACTCCACTATGCTGAATGAGAACTGTCCTATCTAAGGCTGCGGAATTCAGATCTTTAATAGATACTGAGTTCCTAAGGCAATGAGTCTATTTGGACCTATTTTAGGTAACAGTAAAGACTTATTATAATACCAGATCATAATGAATACATGATGGCTTATTATAGACACATTCAGTATCATGATGATGCTTAATAAGGTAATAGAAACAAGGCTGCCAATGAGATAAACAACCAACAAGAAAACAGAATAGGCTACTGCCCAATTAGGTAGGCATAATAGGAGATGGTGGTCAGCAAGCTGACATATATGTAACTTACCCAGAATGATACTGTAATATGACAGGTAATAATAAAGAAATGTGACAAGAAAACTACAAGGAAAAAACAACAAGACTCCTTCCAAATAATCCTTCCCAATCTAAATATGACCAAAAAGGGTAGCTGCTAAAACAGGCCAAAAATATGCCTTAATATAACCCAATAAAATCCACCAAAACTACCATAGATAAAACATGTTCAAAGAAAACATATACTAGAAAACTAGTTCCTTACATATAGATAGAATGTGGTAGGTTCAAATGATAAGCTCTATATTCTCTATCGTCATTATATGAGCATAGTATAGAAGAACTTGAAGAGGAGAAAGTCTGTCTTCTGAGCATTATACTAAGGCTCCAAATAGTAGTCTCTAGTGTAAGTTTCCATATGTAGAAAGTGGAGCATTACCCAAACCTCCCAGCAAAGGCTACAGCCTACATCAGCAACGAAATTTTGGCGCCCTGACGCCCTGCAGTGGCGCCCTGATGCCAGCGGTGTTGCTGCTGCCTCTAGGGGCGCCGGTGGTTTCAGGGTGTCAGAACGCCACTAGGCCTGATCGCTGGCGTCCGGGCGCCTAAATATCAGCGATTTCGCAGCCATTTGTGGCGTTTTCGGACGAATTTGTGGCGCCCTGACACCAGCGATCTGGAATGATGGTGTCCGGGCGCCCACGGTCGCGATCGCTGCCTTCCAGATTGTCACCTTGCCACTAAGGGCGCCAGTGGCGCCAGAGGCACTAGAGGCAAGCTACCTTCCATGCTGATGTATCCAGTACCCTTTTTTTGGAGGGGGGAGTCTATAAGACTAATTAGCTTAAGGTTATGTGGCACTGTTGTTTACACCCCCAGAGGGCGTGGCATACTTACGGGGAAATGGAGGTCGAGCCCCTTATTTATAGGCATATTTACAGTCAACATCTGCATATGTATAGCATAAGCCATAGTGAGAATCTTGTGTAAATTAAGAAAAAATGATGTCTATAGTTACCAGTAGTAGTGCATAAGTCAAGTGCTACACCCAGCACCACGATCCTCCTAATGACAAAATCATTGAACTCAGGCTTCTCATATAAAAGAACAAGTCTACACAAGTAGCTGAAGTTAGAAATTGATTGCAGGAGGGTAAATGATATAACTATAGATCTCGTAGCTCGATACATATCTATCTATTAGGCCACTTGGTCTGGAAGTCTCAATGACCCAAACACATATAAGCTTCCTTCCGCCTGTTCTTCACCTCCTTAATCTTATCACTTCCGACTTGCATGCCCTAGGTATAGAATTACTATATCCCAACACTTTATTATCCTGAATCAGCTGCTGTCGAAAACAAGAAATGAAATATCGCTAATGCAAAATCGAAACCGGAACAGGCAGGTAAAATAAGAGGATTATGGAAAAGGATTCAGATATCCTCTCCTCCACACCTCCACACCTACCTATTTTAGCCAAATCCAGGACTGAGGAATCCTAAGTAACCTCAGCAGTTAGTATACTCACATCATTGTAGGCAATGAATAGGTTTTGTACCTGCTAAGTCCCAAAGTGAATGAATGGTGCCCAGCACAGGTGGTGAAGGCTTTTCTTCCATCAATTTCACAACCACACTGTGGTACGATATTGCCACATCATCTGTCTTACTAAGCGTACAATAGAAATCTGCTGCCATGCTATGACAAGCTTCACCCTGTGCTGGCCATAATGTTCCAATGACATTAATGTATCCCGAAATATGAAAGGAGCTCACAATATGAATTACTTCATCAGCGGGCTCTGGCGCAGTATTGTTCAACGGAAATTCCAGCGCGGCTATATCTTTGACACGGAGCCTATCAAGGTCGCCCGTACCCTTAAGAAGCAAAAGATGGCTGTCCGCCGGATTGATTGAACAAGCACCATGTAGCGCCTCTAATGGTGATTGCCTAGTTTGTAATGATACCGCTGCCGCAAGAGATGCCAGACCAGCGAGTTGTTTTAGAATATATTGTTGATCCTCACGCTGTAAAGATCGCAAAGTGGCTAGAGGAATGAGGTGAGTAGCACTATGTAAGAGTGAGTAGCACTATGTAAGAGTGAGTAAGCTCTTGTCAATTGTTCACTAGTAGCTGGGGGGCCAAAAACCAACTCTCCTGCAGCACATGAAGCTGATTCGATTCGTTCCAATATTGACGCAGTGGGAATATTCCAGGCGGTTACCCATGCATCGATGGCAAGCTCCAAGTCTTCCAAAATCCCAGTTTGTTCATATCGGCTGCTCAAATAGCTACCAAGACTCATCAACCGACTTTCTCGCTGGAGGTGATCCTCTGGTGTTGCCTTCAATGCTGTCTCAATATGAGTGATAGCGGCCCCGAAGTCCTCCGCGTTCCCGGCTCGTTCATAACGGCAATATACATGGCTACCAAGTCTGGCCAACCGACCTGCTCGCGACCTGTGCACTCTGGTGTTGCCTTCTATGCGGTCTTTGCATGTTTAATGACTGTCCTCAGGTTCTCTAAACTCCCAGTTCGTACATATAGGTACTATTCGAATGTTTGTATATGTACAGCTGACTATGATATCAAATAAAACCCACACTGCCTGGTGTGCTAGTGCACAGTTGTTTGTAGGATGATTGTCGTATCCGAAAGGTTTGCAATCACGTAAAGAATATTTGCATGGTAGTTGTAAGGGGTGGGCTATATGGCAGTTATTGAAGCATGTGATCGCCGGACATGTCGAAATGGGAGATATCTTATAACTTGGAACTTGCTAATGCACTATCCAGGAGACTGAAAGCCTCTCACCACGATGAATCCTACAGCCATCAACAATGTGGGACTAGAACTGCACTCACTTTTCCATCCCTCTGGTGTTTTGACATGTGCCAGTACACATCAGGAACAGATCCGCACAGGTCACATCACCTCTTTCTATCGGCGGAGGAGAAGTGGAGGGCATGGGCAGAGAAAGAGGCACAGGTGAAGGCAGGGAAGGCGGTGTCGGCAGAACGGAAGAAGTGGCAGGCAAAGGGTAAGGCACTACCAGTCGAGACGGTAACTATCGCCACCCAGACCGACCATATCCAGGAACCGACGGTACAGGTGGATGATGGCACACAGACGGAGTTGGAGAAGGGGAAGGGGAGAGCCAAGGACAGTGAGGATACGGTGATGAAGGATGGGTCAGACAACTCTGATACCTATCGGGAGATATACGAGGACCTATCTGGATATGAGGATGAGGACGAGGCTCTGGTAGCAGCACCTCCAGCTACAAAAAAACAGGCTGCTCTACGTTCGGCAGCAAAACCGGCTGGGAAGCGATCCCAACCAGCCAAAACACCCCCTCGGAGCGCATCTCCTGACGACAACGGACCGTTAGTCAAGGCGATGGTGATCCATGGGGTCCCCTGCCAGAGA
>Ga0307511_10003459_pt1 | contig 16225 bp, 16 predicted proteins | sample 13_EM_MG_FD_200266 | JGI IMG/M metagenome (GOLD analysis project Ga0307511, IMG submission 200266) | Populus trichocarpa ectomycorrhiza microbial communities from riparian zone in the Pacific Northwest, United States - 13_EM | ecosystem: Host-associated > Plants > Roots > Unclassified | place... | reverse complement strand
TTGCACCCAGTCACAATTGCAGTTATCATAATGAAGTTTGCCGTTCTTAGCCCATGGGTTCTTGTACATAATAAGGGGCACTGCCCCCGGAGATCCATACCACGCCTCCCCGTTCATTTGAGTAAAGTCCTTCCTGAGGGCAAGGTAGTTGTTCCGCTTGCCTGTCTTCTTTTCCGCCCACCGTGCCGCATGTGCATCCCATGTAGCTATCACTTCTTTTATCAACTCTATCATCTGACCAATAGCTTTGAGATCCCCCTCATCTCCCCGTGAAAACCTTGGGGCGTCTAGATGCGTTTTTCCGCGGCGAGGTATCAGCACCTCAGTCCCACCCCATCCATTCCCTCCGGATCGCGCGTTCTCCTCCGAAACCACCACATACGTGCCACAAGTGACGGCTTGGCTTGGCACGGTGGCAAATAAGGAAGCTGTGCGGTTTATCAATGGTTTTATAAGTGCAAACGAATTCTCAATGGTAGCCATGGTGGTGTCTGCGTCCGGTTTGGTTGCTGTTGCAAGGATCTGGGTACGGTAGGCGTGGAGGCAGGGGGATGTGATGGAAGAGAGGGCGATATCGGCGATGAGGGCGGAGAAGGGGAAGGCGGGTGTAGGTTTGCTAGGGACAGAAAAGAAGAGGAGGAGCTGAGTCCGGAAGAGGGCTATGTGGTAACCCCGTGTAGTGGCGGCGATGGAGAGGGCCTATGTGCCGTGATAAGCCTAGGAAAATTCTACACTCAAAGCTGTCCACGGTTTCGTACGCACCTGCTTCACAATAGTCCCACCTATATCCATCGCCACAAATACCAACGGCACTTTCGCTTCTTCTTCGGCTGCCTTTAGCCCACGGTCACCTTCATGGATACGTCGTAACAACTCTAAAGCCGTGGGTCTGATACAATCCCGTCCTAATAACCTCTCACCTCCCGCAGCACAGGTCGAGTCCCAGCCAAATGTGCGAATACGGGCTTTCTTAATGCCGTCACCGAGAAGGCGAAGATGGCTCGCCGGGAGGGTACTGAGGGCATCCCTGTAGTGGGAGGATATGAGATCTCGCAGCCATAGTGTTTTGAGGGGTTCTGGGGGAATGGAGGCGCTCGCTCTGTCGGACACATTTGCTCCGCATAGCACCTCCTTTGAATCTTCCGTAAATGCCCATGAGTTGGTTGGGTGTCCACCAAGGCCATGGACTGCAATGATGCTATCACAGTGGTGCGGAAAGCACCATTAATTAGCGATTTGTTCGTCTAGAGCTATTTTGAAATCTGACGAAGTGTCCAACAAGGTTATTGTATAGTCAAAAAAGGGAAAAGAAACGGAAAGTATGCTATAGTGATAAAGACAGAGAAATATATATACACAGCATATACATTTTCCAGAAGTTCATTACAGGAATCTGAGAAGGTGGAATAATTAGGGGTAAGTAAGAGACATCGAATCACATACTCAACCTCCGGCTCTTCCCCTACCTTAACGTCCACCAACGTCATCAATCCGAGCTCCTCTGGGAGAACAAGTGGCTTTACTCTCGCCATCACGAGTGGTCTATATAGCCGTTACCGCTCGCGCGGTCGAGGAAATTCGAACAGCAACCAGGCCTCAGACAACCGTTTCTCCAGAGGTAACCCAAAAAACGCTAGACCGTTATGCAGTGTGTAACTTTGTTCGTCGATATCTGACTAGATATATGCGGATGCCAGTGTAGATGTCGATTGATATGATAGCGTCCAAGTCCCTAATGGCCCGATGGCGAGGACTAAGATATAGCTTAAGACGTTACAACGTTTATTCTTCGACTTGAAACGTGATGATGCCAATTTTAATGTATACTCGTGTGGCGGATTTGGCAAGGTGGGCTGAGCGCATAAGGGATGCGGAGAATCTCCTATGATGCGGGGCAAGTGTCTCATGGGAGATTTGTTTAGCCTAGTACCCCTACAGTCTCGCGCGTGAAACATATGTACAGATGTTGTAGGAAATACTCTCGGACAAATGCAAAGCCGGGCAGAAGGTCGATCATGGGCAAAAAGGGCAACTCTGAATTATGCGAGTAGGAACTGGGATGACCGAAAGGGCAAGTTTGAATTCAGGATCAGGGGATATAAGGAACGAAATCCGGCGAAGGAAAAAAGATGATAAGGCAGTAGAACCATAGCATTCATACTATAGCGATCTCTACATAGTCTTGACGAATATATCTTTACTTCTCTCTCTACCAAGATTCCTCCGCTTAATAACCTCGTAATCTTTACAGATGTATGTACAGCCAGGGAAATATTGCGACTAATCGACTGAACTCATAGAGCACAAGGGTTTTCAATAACGCCACATGGTAAATTTATACTCCGTTCAACGGGATTTGAAGGCCAGTTGATCCCTGATATGATCCGGTGCGCAGCTTATTACCTACCGGTAGTAGAGGGGCAAAGTCCAAGATAGGCAGAGTAGCTCGAGTGAACATTGTACTGTAAGTAGCCAAGATTACAATTTTGCGAACCAGGCGGAGTGGAGTGGGCTGGAATTTATAATAATACCCAGTGAAGTCCGTAAGTGCATCACTAAGTAGTGGGTGAGTGTATTAGGGGACTTGAAGCTCCGAATAGGTATAAAATACCAATGTACAAGCTATGTCTCAATACCCCGCTAAACAGCTATCGAATCATTGGATGGAATCGACTACACGCCGGTAAGGGCAACATTCTTTGCATGTGTACTCCGTACCAAACCCACTTCGGTAAATGACCAGAGGTCACGAGACTACAGAGTGGCAGGACAAATCCAAGTCTTGATCGCCTGTTCGACCGACTGATTCGCATACATGAGAGCTAGGATAGTCTTCCCAGAGCTGGTGTCGGAACGTTAGGTAGGTACCTAGAGGTCTATTTTGAGCCGAGGCTCTTCAGGAACTCGATAAACGTACTTTATTGAAGGTACTTACCTATATGTGTATGTACAGTACATGCTTATTTCGCCAATTTTAATTCAATCCCTGACCCGGCACATGTATGGTCCAACAAACCCTGAATGTCAGGCTTACCTAGTACCTACAAAGCGATCGCCCTTTTACTCAATCGCGAGCAACTTCAGTCAACCTACTCTTACCCTTTCTCAAACCTCCTACGTTAAACCTACCGGTTCAGGAATACATAATACTTGTGGAGCTGTTTACTCTAGAGCAAAGCTAATTGCCAGCCCGGTAACTGCAGCATGGAGGACACGGATTCCCAATGGTTCCAGGATAAACGAGTTATGCCCGGCAAGGTTAGCCAATTCCCTCGTTCTAACCGCGACGGCGACAACGATGTTGATCGAGAAGACGAGCTTCCAGCCGGGGTCAAACCCAAGCGGACCAACACTGGGAAGTTTGGAGGTCAGTACGGACAAAGATAGCTTCATAGATATTTCCTACATATTTCGTAACTTCCTTGTGCCACATTACAGCATCTACATAAACGTTGATGGAGTTTGGCATTGTTTCCCAAGGTTTATCATAATATATTTGGTACATATATACTGATTTCGTTCATGAAGGAGGTCTACCCCCTACACAAGAAAATATCCCTACGCATTTACGCAATTCCGCGCGATGGCCACCCCCTCCCTCTCCTACAGTGAGAGTCAACGACCCCTTACAGAAACCCAGAAAACACGTCCAAGGCGTCGAAAAGGGAACCAAGGTCCCCGGGGACTCAAATGTATCCAATACCCAGGAGCTCACGTCGAGGAAGCTGGTTGAGGGTAACATGACATGGACCCAAACCGCTCAAGCCCTCTTGTATTATACCGAACAAAATTGGACCAAAGATCCTGAACGCGATTTTTCGAAATTCATTAACGATTGCTGGTTGCCCGCACGCATCACAAAAACCCCTGAGAGACGGTATCTTGACCCCAAACGAGTAACGGAATGCATAGATGGGGCCGACCAGTATGAATCAACGGTCCCATGCCTCTTGTATCTCATGTGGGCATCCCCGAAAACTGCGCAGAAGTATAATAAGAAACAGGATATCTACTATCTTGGCCCCCATCCAAAGACCCCGCGTTTCACAACTGTGGAGGAGGTCAACACCAGTTTCATTGAACGTGAGGGGTTTCTAAGGCATCTTTTGATGCACCAACTCGACTTTTACCAACAACGTACGTACCAATGGCCATGGTCTGCAGTAGAACCCCCCCTCCTCCATGCGCTGAACAGCTTCGAGGCCGTCCCGTGTGGCCCCGATAATCCCAACCCTTTCCTTCAGCTAATGGTGCGGGTGAAGCCGAAAGAGTCAGCGCGGCAGCTGGAGCCCGGTCATCAACAACAGGATGCTCCCGAGGGGGACGACGATGATGTGGTATTAGAGTCGGATGGGGAAGATAACGAACTTGATATAGACAACACCGTCAGACAGGCACGGCCGGATCCGGAGCATAAAGCACCTGGTCACACACCGGCAGTCGGGGGTCAGCTTGTCCCACGAGCCAGCGACTCGATTCATCGCCTGCTGCTCCGGATCTGCTCTCCCAATAGTTTTGGTCTTGAGTGTGTCACCAAACTGCTTCCGGAGCTCAGCACGAAGTGCCTCGAAGGCAAGGATAGTGAAGGTAACACTGTGCTACATATTGTCGCACGGTATAAGTTTGCTTGTGATGAAAGCAAGCCTGCAAGGGAAGAATTGCTGCGTATCATTAAAGGTCTAGTCCAAAAACATCCAACATCTATAGGAGAGCTGAACCGCAATTCAGAGTCTCCTTATATCCACAGAATAAAGACATATCAGAGCGCGAAGGGGCACGTGAAACAGGCGATCACTGCTCATGAGCTTCGTGAAGACCCAATCGCATACTACTTAAGGCAGCAGTGCATCCGCAATTATGGTCGTCAGAAGGCCCTTGAGTTCCTTCACGCACCAGAAGACGAAGAACGAGACCAGGAGCCCCATTTTTACCTCAACCTGTCTGGAAAGCGATACGAAGGGAAGGAATTCAAGCGCACGCAGGTGGAGGCGTTCTTAAAGTGGCTCGAACTAGATAACATTCTGAAATTTGTTAGAATTGTCCCTTTTACAATCGTCGCCGATCCCCTCCCCGATGGAACGTTCCCTGGACAGGCAGAGAGAAGACGTATTGGGACCAGCATAGGCACCAATAGCGTGCTAGAGAAAGGCTCCCGCCCGAATAATTGCGAAGTCGTTTTTCAATACCTGAAGGAAGACGTCAAGGTTAAAACAATATACGAGATCGCTGTGAAAGAGGCAAACATCGAGAGCCCCAATATCCCCCCACACACTGACGAAGCCATCATAGATTGCCTGACGGCTAATAGTCTGCCATCATCACCGTCTCATGAATTGGTGATAGAACCGCATTGGCCTCAAATCCTGATATGGGATTGGCAGAAAGTGGATATTTCCCTTCATGTCTTAAAAAAGTGTGCGCCGAACGTGGAGACGGTGTGTTTGTACACGAGTGGGAGTGATGCCATCTTGGAGTCTTGGTCTTCGTCCGAAGGATTAATTAAATTACAGCAGGTAGGCACTAAGATATGATTACTCTTAATTAATTTCGAACCCCACACTCCCGATCTTAGACTATGCTGAAGGATATCAATGACCGTTTAGCTACATACTTTGTTTCTCATTGTGTGCAAAACTCATGTACGTACCTCATCGGGCTCCTTTACCTCATTTACGTACTCATACCTTTTTTTCCCTCAGGTGCTTGAAACAACGAAGTCAATACGAGCGAGCATCGAAAGTTTTAAGACCCGCCTCAAGAAAGAAAATGGAAGTCAACCCAAGCGCCCTGCGATCACACTTGATATCGACGATCACTGTCTAGACGAAATTGACGAGCTCGAGCAGGAAGATTTACAGGAAATTGATTCCGGTGGTGACTTTGGTACCGCTAGCGAAAAGCAGGACTCAACAGGAATACTACCAACGTAAGCATTGGCACCGCATCATGATACCACTCACAGTATTACTCATTGACATATTCTGTACGAATTAGCCCGGTATGGCTCAAGAAAATGGACAGCTTTACCAACTTCATTGTAAATTGCCCCAAAGACATTGAAAAGCCTATCAAGATTGCTGTGCTAGATGATGGTTACGACATGATTGAAAACGACTCAGAAGACGTGGGAAGTGACTGCGGAATAATCTTCAAAGCTACTGATTCATGCCCAACCATATGCCCCGAGCCTATTGGAATACCTGGGTTCTGCGCCCGCCACACCATGGCACCTTATAGCTCTGAAACGGGCCATGGAACATTGATGGTCCAATGCATTAAAAAGCTATGCCCCAAAGCGAGACTCTATGTCGCCAAGCTGAGCAACGTGTACGGTAACGGGGGTGTCGGTCCCGACCCCTCTTCGGCGGCGAAGGCAATCCTATGGGCAATTAGAAGCAAAGTGGACATCATTTCGATGAGTTGGACTATTCAGACGACTCCGAGTACCGAATCAAGGACATCCAAAGGGGAGACGGAGCTTAAAAACGCCATTGAGAAGGCCAAAACCGAAAATATCCTCATGTTTGCAGCGAGTAGTGACGAGGGTAACAATGGCGCTACCGACCCTGTGATATATCCCGCCTCCGCTACAGGTGTCTTCTGCATCGTTGCCGCAGATAAACACGGGCAACTGGGACCTACTGTCGGGGCAGAGCGGAATGAGAAATATACATATGCGTTCCCCAGGGAGCTCGTGGAGGATGGAAAGTTTGGCGGAAGCTCAGTGGCCACGGCATTGGCGGCTGGATTTACGGCGTTAATACTGCATAGTGCATCGATCAGTGGGTATGCAACGTCGGAGGGTTTGGAGTTACTGAGAAAGTATGAGAATATGAATAAAGTGTTGGAGGGCATGGTGCATGGGACTACACGATATGTGGGGGTAAAGTACAAGATTCCAGAATACGTGTGCAACGGGGATTGGGATACAGAAGGGAAATTACATTTGAAAAAGCTTCTGACCAAAATTCTAGGGTGGGTATTCAATTGCTTTTATGTTCTCAGATCACCATACTGACCTGTAATGATATTGATATACAGACGGGTTGTATCCTAGGAATCTGCAAGTAATATCAATTTTGGGGGTGTTCAGCAATCATGACGATTGGTCAATGGCTCGAACTGGGTCTGGGGTATGGTTGCTTAGTATAGGCGTACCTAGAAATATATTTATCTGCACCTGTGATTACTACGGCCAAACTTGTGATCGTGCACCCCTTGTAAGCGTATATTGAGCAGAACTGCATCAGGAAAATTAAACAGTCGTTTAACCTCTGGTATCACTTGCTGTTCAATGTGCCTTATTTGCCCTTATGCTATGAAAAGCCCTGACAGGTTAATACAATACATGTTTACAATTAGATTTGCAATAGCAAAAGTCGTGTTGTCAGGTTAAAGTTACCAGAGGCTAGTAGGCTTATATCTTAGAAGCCCCTTCGGCTGCACCAAACAGAACCACACAAAAGCAACCATGCTGTCTTACGGCTACTATGTGAGAGTACTGAAATATGGCAACATTGCTCATATGGTTCATTAACCATGCCAGTGCTTACTTGGAATATAGCATATCGCGGTGGTTTGATGCTTGCCTTGCCTCACTGCAAGGCTCACTGCATACGAAATCGATTAATTGCAAATGACTGAGTACGGCTGAACCGTTCCAGCGTCTGAAATGCCACAGCTATTCCAGACTCCAATTACGCACGTAAGGGAATGCCCACCCGACGGCGGACACCCTATACACTTACTTGCACATTATGGGGAACGGTAAATAGATTAGGTATCGCATGATGTTCAAAGACTTGTATGTACATGTACAGCCGGTTTGCAAAAACCAACACTCGTAGCCTCTCGAGTGCCTAAACATTTCATTTGAAAACACAAATCAGCTCATACCGTAGATTTATATAAAATGTGATATCATACAGAATTTATCGGTGCATTTTGTAAAGTATTTGTCCTCTTATATAGTAGGTGTAGGTGTATATATATCCTACCATTTGGCTTACGTTGTATATATTTCAATGTACATCATGCACTTTCCAGAATGAGAGCCTCCAGGCTTGGGATACTATCAGGGTAATCTAGACCTTCGTTTTGATCCAATAAAATGGATAGGGTTGGTTAAGGTACATGTGGTCTTGCCCTAGATATAGAAGCCCACAAAAATCCACGAATGTTCTCTGAAGTTTATTAATCGTTACACATTACAAAGAGGGCACGGGTTCAAATATTCAACATGCTATATGCACACAACCACCACCTAAGATTCCATAGACAAGACCAACTCAATTGCAAGACCACCCTCCAGAAGGAGGCCCTAGAACAGAACAATATTGGCTATTGGCTATTAGCAGAATTCAATATAAACAAACACAATGAGGTCCCAACTGCAGCGGCCTAGAGCAGCGCCGAACCTTAATTGCAATTCAGTAGGTCCCAGCAGTATATGCGCTTCCGAGACTAAGTAAGCATCCCCAGCGGAATACCTCGAAGTGTCGGCCAACAGTGAGCATGGTCTGGTCAGTACGTTACATGTGCACAGGTCACTATAGCTAGTCCAAAATTCACTCTGTAGATACCAGTGTCAGATCAAAATTAGAAAATATCTACCCATAAGTGGTTAGTGTAAAGTTGTCTAGTCGATGTCGGCGACTTCGGCCGAAGTTGTTTTAAAACCAAAGACCGCCACTTTTGGTGAGCCAGTCAAAAAGCAAAGCTAGCAAACCAAAGGCTCTGCAGTACCGAATTCTATTCAGAATATTGATTCCTCTAACAAATGAGAAATCAGGCACGGGGATCGATCAATCAATATTTTGATTATACAGGTGGTTGAGAAAATGAGTGAGACGGTTTGTATTTACCCATATAAATTTGTGTGTACAGTACCGGTTGTGCAACCCCGCTCTCCGCCCCTGTGTTCATCCGGGGCCTTGGCAGCGCCTGCCTGGTTGCAACTCGGACAGCAATCATCTCAAGACTGCCGGTATCGACATAATACAGTGCGGAGTTGGCTCGGTAGACCCTAGCAATCTACCGAACGGCTTACTGACGGTGTAGAGTTTAATGAAGGACCATAGGCAGCCCCACATACTACGCACCACCAAGAGCGCAGCAGGATAACCTACCAAAAACGAACAAGTCGACGACATGGTACACATGAACGTTCCGTGTATCCTCGATAAGCATCCCAGCGTCTTGAAGTCCAGGTGACAGTCGGCTAGTCGCATGGAAGGTGGGGAGGTACAGAGAGCTCTTTCCCCCCGTTTCTGTATTCTGAGGCTAACTGAGCTCCACAGTCCGACTCCAGATTTTCCCCACACGCCACATCACATCGGTCAAGGTTTGTTTATCCCGGAAGCACCGCATGTCCAATTGCTATTCGCCAAGACCCACTCTGACATCGCGGAACGTCGGGAGACCGGGCCACAATGCGCTTGCCGACAGGTACGGCACAACGGGGGCCAACGGCGTGGGCGCTGTGAGCAACCAATTGGAAGAGCTCCACTATTAGCAAGGAAAAAAGGCTAAGACTATTGCATTGGCAACGGCTATCGTGAATATGAATTCCCTAACCGAGCTGGGTGCTTTTTGACGGCCGAGACCAACACGGTATGGCTTCGGAGATTAACCCAGATCAGGCTCAGATCTAGGTAGATTATGGAGAATTACGAGACCGTGCAAACAATAGAGGACCGTCATGTTAATTTGAATTTTCGCTTTCGCGTTCTTGGAAATGCGAAATTGAGCGAGGATCATGTGGGTATAAAGCCTGGGTTAACTGTCCTTCGACAGCTCTCCATCTCCATCGTTCGCTTGAACGGGGCTCATCAAGATGCAGTACGGCAATAATTATTTCAAGGTCCTTGCGGCCATTCTCATGCTCAATGCATCGTTTGGTTTATCACAGGATCAGGACCCGAGTCAACCTAAGCCGACGGATGCTCCAACCGGCAAAGTTCCAATCACAGCCTGGAGTCCTCCCCATTACCCGAGTCGTAAGTCCTTTCTAGAGCCCAACGTTCACAATTTCCAATTTTTTCTTGGTGACGGGATGAGTTGAGAAAGCTTTGCATGAGATACGTTCCCAGTGGGTGCTAACTTTGAGTTGCAAACTCACAGCAAAGGGTGGTTCCGTTCTGTCCTGGGCAGAAGCCTATGACAAGGCCTACGACCTTGTATCACAAATGACTCTTGTTGAAAAAGGTCCGTAACCGCACTATCCAACCTGCAAGCACCCCAAACTCAAATACTAACATGAACCAACAGTCAACATTACCACGGGTCTTGGTTGGGCAATGGGTTTTTGCGTTGGTAATACTGGTCCTGTTGATCGACTCGGGTTCCCATCCATCTGTCTTCAAGATGGTCCTCTCGGGTTGAGGTTTGCGGATAAAGCAACATCTTTCCCTGCAGGGATCACAGCCGGCAGTGAGTATCATCTCAACTGATTTCGTGAGGCAATTTATACCAGGCACCGAATTACATTTGCTAATATACATGTTTTCCGAAATAATAGTGACCTGGAATAGGGAACTCTTGTATCAACGTGGTGCTGCTCATGGAAAGGAGGCGCGCGGAAAAGGCATTCACGTCCTTCTCGGGCCCGCCCTTGGCGCACTAGGCCGAATGCCAGCCGCTGGTCGAAATTGGGAAGGGTTTTCGGTGGATCCATACCTCATGGGGATAGCATCGGCCGAAACCATCAAGGGTATCCAGAGCAACGGAGTTTCTGCAACGGCAAAACACTTTATTGCCAATGAGCAGGAGCACTTCCGCCAAGGCGTGGATGCAATTTCCAGTAATGTGGATGACCGAACAATGCACGAAATGTATCTTTGGCCATTTGCGGACTCTGTCCATGCGGGAGTGGGGGCGGTTATGTGTTCGTACAACAAGGTCAACAATAGTGCTGCTTGTGAGAATTCTAAACTCATGAATGGCCTGTTGAAGGATGAGTTGGGATTTCAAGGTTTTGTGATGAGCGATTGGTTGGCGCAAATGAGTGGTGTCGCTTCTGCACTCTCGGGGATGGACATGACTATGCCTGGTGTGTATTCCCGTTATCCCTATTTTTGCCTTTTTCGGAAAAAGCCTAATTTGAGACAGGTGATGGATTTTGGTGGGACGATCGTAACCCATTCTGGGGTCCCCAACTTACCCGCTCGATTATTAACGGTTCACTCCCGTATGATCGTCTGGATGACATGACAACTCGTATCGTCGCTACTTGGTATCATTTTGGACAGGACAAGGGCTTCCCGGAAGTCAATTTTAGCTCTTGGACCAAGAACAGTACTGGCAGGATCTACGAGGGATCGGGGAACCCACCGTATGGAGAAGTCAACAAGCATGTCAACGTTATGGAGGACCACCATCTCCTTGCCCGAAAGGTTGCAACTGAGGGCACCGTCTTGCTCAAGAATGACAAGGGATTCCTGCCTCTCAAGAAGGGGGCGCAGAAGATTGGTATCTATGGAGAGGATGCTGGACCAGGCAATGGACCAAACGCATGCGCTGACCGTGGGTGCAACCAGGGCACGTAAGTTATTTTCTGTCTAGCCATATCTCATCTGACTCTTAACAAGTTTCATTAGACTTGCCGTCGGTTGGGGTTCCGGAAGTTCGGATTTCGAATACCTCGTCTCCCCACTTGAAGCAATCCAGAAGCAAGCCGCCAAGGACGGATCCAAGATCTCTGCCATTCTGAACAACACCCTTATTGCTGAAGTCGAAGCCGATTCCGCCAAGCAAGACGTCTGCCTCGTCTTCATCAACTCTGATTCCGGAGAAGGATACATCACCTGGGACAACAACGCCGGCGACCGAAACGACCTCTACGCCCAAAAAGGGGGCGACGACCTCGTTCTTGCTGCTGCCAAGCGATGCCGCAACACCGTTGTAATCGTACACTCCGTTGGCCCCATCATCATGGAAAAGTGGATTAACCACCGCAACGTCCGCTCCGTGGTCTGGGCGAATCTCCCCGGCCAAAAATCCGGAAATGCCCTCGTCGACATCCTGTACGGTGGCGCCAACCCCAGTGGGAAGCTCGCCTACACGATTGGCCGCAGCCTCGAAGACTACGGACCAACAGCTGGTATCATGTATACTGCCAACGCCAAGGTCCCGCAGCAAGACTTCACCGAGGGACTCTACCTCGACTACCGACACTTTGACAAGGCATCCATTAAGCCCCGATTCGAGTTTGGTTTCGGAATGTCATACACTACATACTCATACGACAACATCCGGGTCTATCAAACCGGTCGACGGACCCCCCTCCCTGCGCCCCGCACCCACGCCCCCGTCTCCCCACCAACATACAACTCCACTATCCCCAAGCCAGAGGAAGCCCTCTACCCCCCTGGCTTCCAGAAGATCAACCGCATGATCTACCCATATCTCGACTCCGCAAACATCACCTACGGCGACTATCCCTACCCCGAAGGCTATGACGTCCCTGCCACCCCATCCCAAGCCGGAGGCGGAGAAGGAGGAAACCCCGCTCTCTGGGAGGAGCTCTACAAGGTCACTGTTGAGGTTCGCAATACTGGGAAGGTTGCTGGTGCGGAGGTTGCACAGCTTTATGTCTCTTACCCGAGCGAGAAGAAGGTGGATTTCCCTGTGAGGCAGTTGAGAGGGTTTGAGAAGGTGTGGCTTGAGCGAGGGCAGAAGAAGACGGTAACATTTTGTTTGAGGAGGAGGGATTTGAGTTATTGGGATGTGGTGAGGCAGAATTGGGTTATTCCGGATTCGAGGATTAGCGTTAGTGTGGGTGCTAGTAGCAGGAAGTTGTATGAGCATGCTAGTTTGCCATAGAGTGCGTGCAAAAGGAGAGGAGGAGTAGGGAAATGTATAGAATTATATGTAATTTTGTAGAAAGGGCAGTCTGTACCGGTACTAGTTCTTATTATGAAGAATAATTACTTATTACAATGTATTCAAAATAACCTCCATCGGAAGACGATGGTGATATTTAATTTGGTCTAACATTCTTTGGTGTCTCGTGAGTTTTCGGCAGTCGCCGGTTCTCACGTGATCTAGGAGCACGTGTTTAGGAGCCTACCTAGCATGCCAAGCTTGAGGAGAATGTTCACACGTTAATCTTATCTTATCTCTCATACGGATCAAAGAGAGAGTCATGGGGGTAACCAAGAATATGTATGAATAAATGCCCTGAAGATGAACCTAGTGTGATTACCTATTATTCGACAGATACGGATTAGAGTCCTGGGGGAAATGATCAATCAAACAGCTGCCAAATGTAAATTGGTACATACAATATATGTACAGTATATCACCGAAGTCCAGATCAACTTGGCAACAAGTCCTACAGGTAGTTGTGTGATTGGTTCGGTTGCAACTTAGGGAGCCCTTCTATACCCATCCACATTAAATCCTATAGCGCCAACCTACTGGCATATCGTTTTCTCTATTGTATATAGGAACAGGTAGTGCGATTGTAGCGTAGACCCCTCCGATATATTATATTCGCTTGCATGTTCAACCTTCCTTTAAATAATTGTGGAGTGATGTCAGCTATTACCCTGAACCCATCCAAGCAGCCGGGTACGAAACCCGATCGCCTGCATATACTGTAGGTAACATATCATTTTATTTGCATCCCAGTGCCTCAGCTCGGAAGTAGCCATATTCCGTCGGTTGGCCCAGAGAAGTTATAGGAAGGTAAACATTGAGTCATTCACCTGTGAGGCCTGAATTTGTTTCGTTTCTGGTACTAGTTTTAGCATGTACCCGTGACCCATTGGCCCCGTGCTGTTTAAGAAACTCACTCTCACCAATTTTTTGGTCAGGCCCTACTATAGCTTTATAATATGTCGACTAAAGTGGGAGGGGTAGCTCCAGATAAGCACAATTACCCGACACCCCGCCAGACGCTCGACGCCGCATATTGTTCACAAATCTTGACTGTACAGCAAGCGGACTTTCGGGTAGGCCAACTTACGGTCGATGCCCTTCATGATAAGATATCAAAACTCTGGGGACATCTGTTACCCGATGGCGCAGCCAATGCCAGCTCACCAGCATATCGTGCCTGGTTATCGTATTTTATAACCAATGGCTTTGGGTACGGGACCGCTCATGCGTGGGTAAGGGCGCTCATACGGTGTCCTGGGAGATTTCTAGCAACAGAAAATAGCCTAGCTTTTCGTCTTGTGCCTGAAAATTTCGATGAGCACGGAGAAATTGTTACTGGAAGTATTGGAGGCGAGCCGGAGGTGGACAGGGATGGAAATATCATTCTCCGGGACAATATCAATTATGTGCGACGCGTATGGGATGTTTGCGCCAATCGTGTCATACCCCGATGCTGGGTTCCCCAACAGACCGTTGAACCTGTCTCCCATGCCTGGGTGCACAATGACGACTTACAATATACTTGGTCCCCTGTGAACAACTTCCTCTGGACTCTCCCACTTCCACAAGGGTCGAATATTGCCCAAATAAGGGAGGAGTTGATTGCCTATGGCGTTGAGTATTCCTGGCTCGATGTGTTATGCCTCCGCCAACCCCTCCCTACGAGTATGCCCACGGTGTCAGTTCCTCTTGGTGTTGAGATTCAGCAGGCGCGGGAAGAGCGAAGAGTCAAGGAATGGGAGACAGATGTGCCGTTGATTGGGGGAGTTTACGTGACTGGGGGGAGGGTAATTACCTACCTTAATGGCTTGGGTAGAGCATATCATCCAGAAGTCGATTGGGAACATGAGAGAAGCTGGCTTAGGCGTGCATGGACACTCCAGGAGACCGTGGGTATAGACCGTATGGCCATTGCTGGAATGCAGCAAGGTGCATTGCACCCCTTAGCTCCCGAGGTACGCTTCCACTCTTTCCGGCGCTGGTATAGGTAGTCTGGTGGAGACCCGTAGCAATGGTACTGACATCGGTGAGTAGGTCACAAAAGAATCCCAAGGACCTAACCTTGCCTATGAACTTCGCAGACTCGCACATATGACAACTAACCGATTAGACCTTATTCCCGAGATGGCTCGGCGCTTCGCTTCCAAGCCAGCTGATCAGGTTGCTGGTTTATTCTTTGTACTGTGCGCGGACCATATCAAAGGCACAATCAGCGCTCGTGAGGCCCGCTTCCCCAAATATATCGAAAGCGAATCATCCGAAGAAGGGTGGGAGCGACTTGTGCATGCAATAACAGACTCCGACGACATGGGGATTGATTGCATCACATACCAGTTTCTCACACGTTTCCCACATTCCTCTGCCAACCACTGGTTCCCAAGCTGGGAACAAGCCATGCGGTACCCCGATGTATCCCTGAGTGAGGAACAGCGACCAGATAGCATACCTCCCAGGACCGACCTTTCACTACGGCTTCGGAGGGCACGACTCTACCTGAATTGTAGAGTACGTGCGCAGTGTTACGGTTCGAAGTTGTCGGACAAGTACTATGAATATTACGTACTCGCCCCAGAAAATGTTCGAGGTATCTCGCAGTTTGTGGTGCATCCCACGAAGGCCGCGGTGCGGCTTGAACCGCAAGAGCTGGGAATCCACGATTCGGAGGAATATGTAGCCGTTACGATTTTGATAGCCGATGAGGTAGAACCGATAGTGATCATTTGTCGAGATGTTTCAAGATGGAGACCGCATCAAGGCAATAAAGCCAGGCTATATCTGCGGAAGGTCGCTACGTTTCAGGTCAATACGTATTATTTGTGGATGCATCAAGACCCAGATATTTTTAAGCGCACCGAGAACCTTCACAGGATTGACCTTGTTCACACTTTACCCGATGGAAGATCAGTGTATTTGGAGTAGTGGCAGCGTATTAAGCGAAAGTAGACTCCGAATCAAGGAATATTCTGAGCATTCAGAGAATTTGAATCAAGCGAGTTTCTATAGCAGTCATGATCTCATTACATTGGAAAAGGTCGATCGTATATGCAAAATGAGGAGACTCCTGCACACAGTTCCATAGCATACTGGCCGGTTCCTAGTACTCGTACTCTTATGAATCTCCAGTAGATAACTTTCATAACCTTAATACCGCCGAAAACCTAGGGAAGTGATCCCGATCTATAATGTTATGGTACAGACATACATTCTACTACTATATATATGTTCTGGGCCGGTCGCGGGCAATTAATATAATTACTCAATTTAGTAAATGTCAATTGACCAAAACGTTCTGCTACACTCAAAATTCCCGATGATATTGTTTTTGACCGACCCTATCCACATC
>Ga0307511_10003458_pt1 | contig 16235 bp, 19 predicted proteins | sample 13_EM_MG_FD_200266 | JGI IMG/M metagenome (GOLD analysis project Ga0307511, IMG submission 200266) | Populus trichocarpa ectomycorrhiza microbial communities from riparian zone in the Pacific Northwest, United States - 13_EM | ecosystem: Host-associated > Plants > Roots > Unclassified | place... | reverse complement strand
GTGTAGCTGTCGTTTGGGTTGGGCTCGCGGTGGTTTTCAGATTTGTGGTAGTTAGGTATGATGAAGAGGGATGAATGCAAGGATTCTATGCTCTATGCATGCGGTCTCGGAGGAGGGGGGAGAAAATGTGTTGTGTTTTTGTTTTTGTTTCGTTTCATTGTCTATTGATTCCACTCTTGCTCCTTGTGTTTGTGGATCCCCACGCCCATCTGGTGGCATGCTATACGCAATAATGCATGCACCATATGAAAATGGGAAAAGAGGGCTCTACCTAGTGGTTAGGTTACTTGTGATTCATTTTGTGCTGCCGATGGGATTGATCTCATTGCTCACATTTCTTGTGCTTCATATGTATATTACCCTCAATGAGCATATAGGTGTATCCGCTGAATAAGGATAAATTACCCTGATCTCAACCCCTTGGACATCATAATTTTCTTTCAACATGTAGGTATTCTCCAACCGAGTGTGTACGCATGCCCTAAAGTATAGGTAGAGGAGCAAGACAAGAGAATCTGGATTCTTTTTTTTCCCATTATCCAAATTAAAACAAGCCATAGAATCCCGTCTTCGATATATATATCAACAATAGCAAAGAAAGAAGAAAAAAAGAAAGAAAAAAGGATTACTGCCCCCCCTCCTACTATGCATCTATCTAGTGCGAACAGCGTGCTGGAGAAGGGAGTAAAGGTCTATGGGGATATTCTGTCAGAAAATTGGATGATATTTTGCACCAGATTGTGCGCTGGGTTGTAATTTACTTCCCCCCCACCATGTCGGCGAGAAACTGTGTTACACAACAGGGAGTCTGTGTCCAGTGGAAGCCCAAAGGCAAAACGACCCCACCAGCCCTATCCACGCCCCCTTCCTGCGGCTCATGGTCACCATTGCGGTCACCGCAGCCGCGACCTCCTACCACTCACTCTGTTGAAAACAGCCCAATTCCATCCCTCACCCAATGGGAAACCCCGGCTACTAGAGCGTAATCCTCGAGGGATACCGTCTTTCTCATGGCAGGATTATTTGGCTTCGCAGTCATTTCGTGAACCCACCGTTTCCACGCTGGCCCGACCTAAGGCACGCGACTGAATGGCGAGGAAGCAGTTCACAAATAACTCAGGACGCCTGTGCTCGGAAGGGGAATGACTTTTAGTTGTCGAGTGAAAGAGGGTCTACCAGCTCCGGATACGTCTATTAATGCTTCTGGGGTCTGGTGATGAAGGTTTATCTAGTTGGATAGTTACGGGGGTTTTATGTTATTGATAAAAGTCCAGAGTTGTGATGAGAAGAGCCAAAACAATACGTACGGATTGATCCTATTGCTCATTCTGTTTTGAAGATGAATATAGCAGCGAGAGTTAAGCTAGAGTTACAAATATGAGATTTCAAACATTGCACCAGCCAGTTACCCTGAACCTACACCTGGACTTCATGCAAAGCCATGACCCAAAACGCCAATCCCAAATCCAGCAAAGAGCAAACACACACACACACACACACACACACATCAAACCCAGTCCATCTCTACAACTTATTCGGCACATCCTTCACAGGGTGCAGCAACATCCCTCTCGTACACATTCTCCCCTTGCCATCTCCCGCCTTTCCAAGCGCCCACCTTTTATAAAACTCCCCCGCAAACTTGCTATTATAATACCAAGTCGTCCCCGAAAAGTTATGCTCCCTATCTGGCCCGAAAACACTCTCAGGGGCACCACCACTTGCTCCCTCCGGCCCATGATTGAAGGTCTTATCCACATACCATACCGGCCACCTTCGGTCAATGTATACCGGGTGAGGGAAATAGACTGCTTTGAGTCCGTGATGGAGCGCGCAGGTAGCTGGCCACATTTCCGTGAATGCAGTGTGTTTGTAGTGTGCATTCTCTCTGTGCATAGAGAGGAGGAGACGACGAGAGAGGCGGGAAGTGGCAACTATGGCCGCCCTACGTGGGGGTTGCTTTGTGTAGCCGGAGGTATCTTGTTCGAGCAGCCAACCTGTGCCGTTGGGATTGAAGAGCGGGGAAAAGGTTATAAGGTCAGCAGGCTCGCCTTTGCCCCATCCCCAATCCTCTAGACCGCCTGGTCCAAGCCCTGGGTACGAGGCATCCGTGGGGAAACTGTCAACCCCATGCACCCTAACCGGGTCCCCGAAACTACCCTCAGAGGGGTTTGCAGTATTCCTCACCATATGTTTGAACTCCTCCCAATCTCCATAAATAGACGGGATCCAGAACCTCCCATTTATGTCCCAGAGAAACTTCCTCTCCTGCTGCTCCGCCCACTGGACAGCTGTCTGTAGAAAGTGGTACAAGTGGCCAAGGTATCTCACGTCCATCTCCCAGTTCCAGAAGTATTCATACTCAGGATGATTTAGTGCGAACCATTGAACTGGCATAAACGAACTTCTATACACTCCATGCACAGGAAGTCCTCGAAACTCGTTGGGAGGGAGTGAGGAGTAGGTGAGTGCCATGAGTGGCTCATTCCAAAGTGTTGCTATCCCCCAGAATTCGCGAGGAACGGAGCGTTGCAAGTGGTCATTGTAGGCCTGCTTGTCGGCCCAGATGGGGATGGAGGGGTCTTTGACATGCACCAGGAGGTGGACAGTATACTCACCTCCGCTGTTGATTGATAACTCGGAGATGATGGAGCGGAGGTTGATGATATCGTTCGATGTATACTTGTAGTCATCCCAAGTTCTAAGGAGGAAAGCAGTGCGTTGCATCGTCGTCTCCTTCTCCGATGAATTCGTTTCCCTCGGACCCAACAGAGACCAAGTATCTCCACTATCCTGCGTTGCCGGGGGGGCAAAGCGTGCCTTGTTCTGCTCCATACACCTCCCCTGTACTTTGCCCCAATCGATTCCCGTCCAATCGATCTTTTGCATTGGCATTGTCCCAGGGCCTTCCCCACCCTCTCCATACTTTCTGGTATGTGTTCCCTCTCCTACTCCCAGTCCCCCCTCATTGACTCCGTAACCAAAACCGTACGCCCCCAATCTTCCATAGCGTTCAAAGCACATGTCAGAAACTAATCCTAGGTCCTTATAGGAGCCAAAAATCGGATCGGGGTGGCCTTGGGGAATACCGTTGAAGGAACGGACTTCAGGGCGAGCACGAGTTTTCAGTGGGCGAGCACGAGTTTTCAGTGGGCGATCCGCGCCACCTTCCTGTTGATGTTCCTCCTCCGATTCATCTTCATGATGTTGATGGTAATCGTGGTAGTCACACTCGACATAGAACTTATCCTCCCCAGTTTTATGATACGGGTCAAAAACCTTGCTAACCTTGCTCACCGGATCCAGAAAGCTGTCTGTTAAATTCGGGTCCGTTTCGTTCTTCCATTCCCCTGGAGGATACTCTGGATGATTATCTGCTGGAAACACAAGCTCCTCCAGCCCCCCAAAATAGCGCTCAAGCTTTGGCCACTTTCTCCACGCTTCATCCTCACCAAACTTCGCGATCACTTCAACCACCTTCGTACTCGACTTGGCTGCCTTCCCAACCTTATGGAAAAGTGCAACCATAACAACAATAGCACCTAGCACAAGAACCATTGCCCACAAGAAATTACAGTACCTCTTCGGCCATCTACCCAGAAACCGTCTCACCTTGGAAATGTTTGGCACGGACGAAAGACATGGATCTGATTTGCGTCTCGCACCCGTGGAGTTGCGGGAGGCAGATAGGGAGAATTCGAAATTCAAGGCCCCAGTCTCATCGCCGGAGGGTTCGATCCCGGTGTTGAACTGTGGCAGGAAGGACGCTGAAGCATTGGGGGAGGTGTCTTCGAGTTCGAAAGTCTCGATGGTAGGGGGGTTTTCTTCGTCGTTTCGGAGGCCTGCACCCGAAGCCCAGGATTGACCGACGCCTGGCATGTTGGTTCGATGATCCCTCCGCGTCCTAAACCTAGTAACTGATGATTGTCGGGGGGCTGTGGATGAGGGTATTGCGGCTGCGGTAGCGGAGGAGGAGAAGGGCACTCATGATGGAGGCAAACTCGAGGGCCTACGGTGTAAAACATCCCCCGCCGAGTGATCTCGCCGAGTATACCGTTACCGGATAAATTATGGATTGCTGGACTATATTTGACTGCTCCTGATGGGGCACATACAAAATCTATCAGGGCACGCCCTGACCTCGACTGTAATCTGGTGGCATATAAAAGTCATGCCTAGCCGCCTCATTGAGCGGTCATCGACTAGTTAAATCAATATTCCGTATTTACAATTTGACATGTTTGGGGAACCGACGACACTTTGTTGCTAGGGTAACGAATATTAGATCACATGATAACTATGAGAAATCTCAGGGTAATTTTTCTTTCATGGTTAAGTACAACACTTATCAAGTAAGGGAATCGGGAAAAGGTATGTAAAGGAAATATAACACTACAAACCCCTCCAGTTAACATAGTAAACTCTCCAAGTGACCCAAGAACTAACTACTAGCAACTAAGCAGACAAAAGAAGATCTCGTAAAGCTAGGTTTGTAATCATAAAAACCTATAGTCAATATACAGGAGTGATAGAGACACTACCAATACACTTCACCCCTTCGCAACCCCACTTGCAGAACACACTCGGCTTCCTGCAAAGCAAAAACCCATAGTCAATATACAGGAGTGATAGAGACACTACCAATACACTTCACCCCTTCGATTCACATGAGCATAAGGCAATGGCCATTAACGAGATTTTCATCCCACATAGTCGAGGCGGGTGGCCCCAACGGTGAGAATATATAGCTTCTTATTGTCTCTCACCCCATCCATAACTGATATGAAAGGTGGAAATGTTGAGTTGAATGGTTGCATGAAGGAGACGGTAAGCAGGAAGGTAAAGAAAGGAAAGAGGGACATTCCCAGGACTTCTTTAAAATCCATAGATGATTTTACATGCATTGCCATTTGCCCTCCGTGCTTCTCAGCCCGATCTCCCTGCCCCCAAAGCAATGATTCAGTACTGTTGTGGCTAGCGCGATCATCCAGGTCCCGGGTGAACCTGGCGGCGAACTGCAGCGAGGTGCAAACACTGATTGTTCAAGAAAGATTAGCTCTGGAGGTCCATAGTTGTCGGGACAATGTGCCTTTCGATGCTTGACTGAGGCCGGCCATATTGAAGGCAGGTGGGTAGATGGTGAAGGCCGAAGATGTGAATCTTTCTATGGGAGTAATCGGGCGTGGTGAGTATGGTATGCCCCCTAGAGGGGCGATGGCAGTGCTTTATTTACTCTCTTGTGTGTAGCGATCTGATCTCGTCTTTGCGAGCTTTGGCATTATGACGAACATTTCAGGCCACGCAGATTGAGTAAATGCTTTATTTCCGTGAATAGTAGTATATTCGAATATCGAGGAGCCCAGGCCAGGGAGAATCGTTGACATCGTTGTCGGGGCCTTGGTCTCCTCTCCCCCGCCACAGCGGTCGCAAAAAAAGATTCCAACTTGCACAGGGTATTAAGGAAGTCCTGAATTGGTTTTGTGTAGCTTGTATTTGCTTGCCTAATATGCTTGGGCCCCTTAATTAATCTATTGGGGAACGAAGCAACTTCGTCTTTATCGATAGGAACACGAATTGCTGGTATTACGGTGATTTGATTTCTTGGTATTCTTAGTTGTGACCTGGAGTAGGAAGGGAGAGTCCAAGGATAGGTGGCTGAACGTCGAGCAACAGCCGCAGGAGAATATTGTGAACACATGTGAAGGTATGTGGCCACAACTCTCGTCTATTGTGCTTGATGGGCTTCCCATTGTTGAAAAGTTGCTTTCAGGAGGAATTGTAGTTGCGGTAGCAGGCCAGACAGTACACGAATGGCTCACCATCTTTGGTACGTGCCCCTTGGTCATAACATACACATTGCTTAGCTGTGCAGGATCGTGAGCCCCAATTGGGGACACAGGGTTTCTTATTGCATTGCCCAATGTCCCTGGCAAGATTCTCGTTGCGGGTTTGGGCCCGGGGGCGCCTGGGAAAGGTAGTGAGTTGGCGTTGAAGCTTAACCGTCTTGTCACAACTCCCACAGCGGCCGGGCTAGTGGTGAACCTCTGAGATTGACCTTTCATAAGTACCCGACATTTTGCACCACCTCAAGTAACCTCTTCGAAATAGTGTTAACGGCCAGTATCGCCCCTCATCAAAATCCCCCCTCTTCTTCTACCTCCTCATCCCTCCACAATAGTCTCGTCGGCAGGCAGGGTATTAAGATCGTTCTATTCGGTTTTTTTCTTTCTTAGCCACGGAGCAATGGGATTATTCTGATGCAAATACTATAGGTAGCGTTGCTATCGCAATGCGATATCTAGGATCGCCACCATTATCATTTCTGGCGGAAATGAGCCTGATGTGCAGATTCGAGCCCAGCTTAGTAGTCGTAGCCAAAGGCAAGTATGGGTGTTTGCTGCAGATGCTCCAAGCAGAAAGGGTACAAACTTGCAATTCGTCCTAGAGCTGCCCGGTATTCGCTATGGGTCTTGGGTTCTTGGGCCTTGCGCGCGTGAATACCCCGTAGTACACTAGGGGTTTCGGGTCGGGTGTAGGGCTGGCAATGACAAGGGCCCACAGCTGGCAGGGGATACTGCCAGTACCCGGAATACAGCCCTCGAATAAAGCTGCACCCGTGACTGCAAGAAATATGAAGCACTCCAGTGAAGATATTGTCGGCTTGACTCTGAAGGTACTTGATCTTCCACTGAAATGAATGATGAGACAAGTTGTTGCATATACCCACGACATTGGCAGGAGAATAGCATGGAAACGCAGTTCTTGAATGGCTAATGACATGGGTATGATTGTGTATTGCCGTGGAAGCCTTGAAGCCCTTGCTTGCAAGCCTCCAGTTGTCATAGAGACACATTAAGTACCATCTCCTGCAGATACCCACAAAGACGTATCATGGTCCCCCATCAGGTATATGCGATCGACGTTCATGCCCGCAAGACCAACCACAAGGGGAGCGATAGCGCCGAAGCGATCCACCCAAAGTTTGTAGTCTAGATTAGATGGCTGTAAAGCTTGACACAGGTGTGCGTAGAGAACCGAGTTCGGCACGCAGCTGCTTCAGACCATCACCAAGGCATATAACATTCTTAGGCAAAACCTAGAGTACTCCCAGTTGTGAGGTCTACCAGGTCAAGCCTGTTTCAGCTCAAGAATACCTTGTCCGAAACTCTGAGCATGCATATGCCCAACGACAGAGGCTGGTCACCACTCGTAACATGCCAACTGTATATCAGTTAGTTTGAAAATAATTTTGAATAGGGTTATAGAATTTTCAAATAAATTTTATAAGGCCACAGAAGCTTGCTGCTTGTAAGAAAAGTATATAAGGAAAATATATAAGGAAAAATATCGGAATTTTCTAGGGGTTTGAAATATAGTTTGACATACACTCAGCACCTCACATTGCGCGGCGGAAGAGCGACAGGCATACCGAACCGCGCTGGAATGAGGCCTTAGACTTTTAATCAGGCCGTATATACGCCTGTATATATATCGAATCTGAGACAGCTCCTCGTCTGGGTAAGTATGAGTCGGCGTCTCCCCGGTTGCGGGAAACCCGAAGTCAAGGACACTTGGAAGAAAGTGCCACGACCATGGGGACCTGTTGACGCAGCCGCGGACATACACAGGTCGAACTGCTGGACGAATTCTCGGATTGCTGGACTGCCTTCGAATTCTCGGTATTCGCATATCGAGGCCACTTCAGGCCAGCTCGAGCCTAGCCGCTCAGAGCTGGCCCAGTCGTTGATGTTTGAGTGGGAACTGGAAAGCGGGGCGGGCGGGCTCAGGCTTAAGCTTGCTCATAAGCTGGGCGAGGCTTCGAGTCAATTGCAACTGCTGCAATTCTAGGGCAAGGGCATCCCATGCAAGCCGCCTGCCGACTTATCAGACCGAGTCAGTAATTGAGACATACAGTTAATGGAATTATTTAGAATTATCAGTGCTATATGCATATGACCCATCATATTCTTAACCAATACAAAAATGTCAACGTCGAAAGAAAACAGGCACATGCAAAATATCGCGATGCACGGATGCAACAGTGTGGTCAAAAATTTAGAGCACCAGACTTTGGCCCCGCCAATTCGTATCAGTTTCTCATGAGGACTTCTTCTTGCCCCACCAGCCTTGTGCTCGTCCCACGGCTCTAGCCTTCTGCGCCCCCAATCTCACGGTGTCAACCGCAACAGAATACTTCACCACACCAATCAATAAGCACACCGTGATGACGATGGACACACCTGATGCTCCCCAGAAATGCACAGGCCTCCAACTATGCATTCCCTGAATATTCATCGAAAAGAAACCCGTCAGTAGTGTAAGCGGCAGAAATAGAATAGTTGCTCCCGCGAATAAAATCGCAACTCGAGTCATTTTTTCGACCGCCGAGGTTTGCTTAAAAGCAATGAGCTGGAAAGTCATGTTGACTAGCCCATCCTTCTCATCGAGACAGTCCTGAAGCTCCGCGAGGGCATACAGTTTGATACGATCGCGTAAACGCTCGAAACGAGCCACAGAGTGCGATGAAAGAGGGACCCCCAAAATCAATGGGTCACCCATTACAACACTTCCCGGTGACTTTGCGCTCTCTGGTAATGTTGAAGCATGAGCAGAAACAACCATTTTCTCCAATCCACCGGTAATGATAACTTTCCCCCCACCTTTAGCCATGCTGAGTGAGTTTTCCTGGCGATATAGAATCCGATCAATGATGAGCTGATATGTCTCATACATTCGCTTCAGGGTAGCTAATTGCCGGGCGAGACTCAAGAGGTCATTGACATGATTAAGCTCGGGGTCGCGGATGAGATCAGTCCTCTGGTGAGGTTAGAAGTAGGCCTTACCATATGTACGGAATCTGAACGACCTACCAATTGTCTCAATTTTTTCTTGTAAGGGTGCTGCCTTTCAATAGCTAGGCTCCATGAGCTGTACCAGTCGTCAAAAAGATAGTAGAACAATAAACTAGGCTCGCTTTCAGTGAGATCCGTACGGCGCATCCTAAATGGTAGTTCATCTAAGGCCCCGAGACCCTTGGATTTTTCCATGGATGTCCGGTTAATAGCTTCTGGTGCCCGGGATAGCGACCGGAAGATGATGAGGATGTTCCTTCTGACGATGCCTATTTGAGCTTGATACTCGTGTGGAGTGAGCACAGCGCGGTGAGAGAGAGGTTCATGTAATGAGATAATAGTCCCATCATCACAAAGGATAAGCCAAGTCCAGAGGCGACGGCCTTCAGGATAATTATCTCCTGTACCCCCATGAGCACCACCGCCGTTTTCGAATGCTCCCGCCTCGGCTGTTGTAACCCCAAAACCTGACCACATCCCCGAGCTACCTTTTGACGAGTAACCACTCGCATTATCCCACTTCCCACTAATCGTATCGTGTGATGGAGGGAGATTATGTATGGAATTATACCCCACACACAGAACTACAAAGCCGCCAGTTAATAGGAGACCCCCCCCCCCCACACCCACACACAGACAATTCACTCACATCGTCCTCCCCATTCCACGGCGTGCCAGTGCCATACTTTGGCTACAAGGGCCATGTAGCTCGTATTCAAATTTTCTATGGCATGGGTATCTTTATTCATAGATGCGAGGCTTATACCGTCTGCATCAAGTCCAGCCAGTTCGATGCTCTCGGGATCCTGTAGGTTGTCTATGTTGACCCTTTCCATGCTTTTACGTGCGTTGGAAAGTGTCTCTGCCATTTTCTGCCCAGCCCGGCGCAACCTGGACTGATACGGCACTTGGGGTGATTCAACCGAATCTGGTGGTTGAGACAGCAAGAGGGTGATGTGTCTTGGAGACAGTCCGTATCTATTGCCAATGGCTTGAACGAATTCTGGCTGGCGATGCGGACCCAATATGCATCTGCGGTTTACTTAACATATAAGTATATTTCGGGTGTTCTATGGAGAGCTGACCCACATCCATCGTGTGCGTAGCCCTCTCGGCCTCTGATCAATCGGTGAAAGGGTTAATCAAATGAATATCAGGCTTTTGGGTGGCCAAGTGAAACATACCCCTCCTCCGTCAACCGGGCCCAAGAAACCTTCTATATCGTCCTCCTTCGTTAATCCAATATCGACTCCAACGTAAGCACCGTCGTCCCCAAAATCAACTACAAAGTTAAGGCTGCCTGGGTTTAAAACTGCTTCTTCGGCTGCGGCGTAGTTCCCATCCCCATCAAGATCTCCAAACTTGGCTTGTAAGGAAGGGGAAAGATTCTGGTAGTAAGGATGAAATGGTGGTCCCTCAATACAAGTTTCCTTCGATGTCGACTTCGACGAGGTGATAGAGCTAGAGCTTGGCCTGCGGACAGGCTATATGAATTACATAAGTTAAAATTCCACGGGCATATTCTGGGGAAACTTACAATGTTTAACGGGGAAAGGCGGCTTCCAAACCTGCTTCCGGAAGAGGCACTCATAGCTTTTTTGATATAGCTCCAGACTTGGTTTCTATAGATCAGCTATTGGAAACTCTGCATACACCACGCTCTCAGAGATATCTTGGTTGAAGAGTAATAGCTAACAAGTGGTGTAAAGAGGAAGACATCCCTGCGGCCAGTGGCTCTGCAAGACCAAGATATCATTTGTAGGCTGGTAAACAGCGGCACTGATGTTCACCAGTGTCTCAAGACTGGTTGCTTCGACACATCATGCGCCTGATCCCCAACGGCAGTAGGCACCGGTATCACCACTACCACGTGATTCGCTACAGGCACAGCTGCGAAATGTCCCGAACATGTCCACCACATAGCTGCTTACTTTTGTCATTTTTAACGCTACCGCAACTACAAGTTATGCTATTCGTAGTCCTCTCGGCAGCCCCCCGCTGTGATTGTAGATTTATTACGCTACGATAACTTTGTGGTATGCTACACAGAGTCCTATCCGCATGCGCCGATGGTCATTGCTGGGATCTGGTAGGAGTAATTTAGGTAAGCAAGGGTCCATATATGGTTGCAATCCTTTGGGTGCTTGTGCCAACACCAGTAGGTGATGAGTAAGTGTGAAAATGGCAACGTAGTCTCAAGGTTAGCACGAGATCCATAGATCTACTTAAGTCACGAGACCGAGTCTCCATTAAACATTATTTGTGCATGGCTCATCACTCTTATCCCGAGCTGGGGAAACAGGAACCCAACTAGCTGGCTGATTTTATCGTCAACGCCTTTGCTTAGTTTGTGCAACTTGTGTATCATCCCTTTGTGATTCGGAGTCACAGTTCGAACTTCAGGCTTCGTGTTCTCTTCGTTGAAACATGAAGAAGTGTCCTCAATCATCCGGAGGCCGTCAGAGCCGTCCGTGAACTGGTGATAGCTGGAGAGATTTGAAAGCTGTTCATTAGGTGCTCGAGGTTATATAAGAGCGGGACATGCATCCAGATATACCTGATCGTGCACCTCGATATCCTCGCATCGAACCTCCATTCAGGACCAAGTTGCTCAGAAAGTTGACAGTAAGCGACCAAGAAAGTGCTAGCCGCCTCATTTACCTCCCAGCCCTAAATCTACTAAGCAATTCTATTCTCTTCTTCTTTCTCTCCTCACACAACTCAACCTCAAGGGAACTAGGACCAACCCATCCCATCACCCTTATTGCCTGAACCCCGTATCTTTTATTTCTGTCCCTAAACGTGCGAGTCTCAACGTCAAGAGCAGAGACTCCCCCGAATCCTTAGTGAGTACAGTTCCAAGCTTCTCGAGTTTCTGCCATGCTCCCAGCCATCGCAGGCACGGAGGTTTTCCTTCACGGCGTAATCTTCCGAAACCTCTGCCGCTACCCCTCTTGAGCTATTATATATAGCTTTCGAGAACTACGCCCGTGACCTCGATCTTTACCGACGTCCAGTCTGTGTTTTGCTGCCCTGTCGCCCCTTTGTCGTTTTCGCACCTCAAACGTCTCCTAATCTAGTCTCGGCTCCCAATCCGCAGCGATTGAGCTAATACTCCATCGGCAAACACAGACATTCGAGGCATTCAATTTCAGCATATTCGATACATCTTTTAATACTTCATCATGGGTCTCTCAATCTCAAAATTACTTAGTGAGCTCTTTGGCCGGCGCGAAATGCGCATCCTCATGGTTGGATTGGTATGTCATCAACCCTTCATTTGTCAATCCAACCAGCCAGCCAGCGGATATATCTTTTTGGACTTAGCTCTAGAGGTCAATGACGGTTAACCACCGTAAATCTTCACAGGATGCTGCCGGTAAAACAACTATCCTTTACAAGCTGAAGCTCGGAGAAATCGTCACTACTATCCCCACAATCGGTACGTTGATTTATTTACTCTTAGCATTGGATATGTGTGTTTGTTGCATTATACATGTGCTGGCATCTGCACAGGAGTTGTAGCTCGTGATCTGCACTCCAAACACGGAGAAAATTGCTGTCCCCATACCCTGGAATCTTGGTTTGGCCGTTCATAATATATTATCTGGAAGTCTCCAATGTTCTAGATGACACATGTTGACATTCGACTACAAACAGGGTTCAACGTGGAGACCGTCGAATACAAGAATATTTCCTTCACCGTGTGGGACGTCGGTGGACAAGACAAAATTCGCCCTCTATGGCGCCACTACTTCCAAAACACCCAGGGAATCATTTTTGTGGTTGATTCCAACGATAGAGAGCGTGTCAGTGAGGCTAGGGAGGAGTTGCAGCGCATGTTGAATGAGGATGAATTACGAGATGCTTTGTTGTTGGTCTTTGCCAACAAGCAAGATTTGCCCGTAAGTGGAAACTTGGAAAACTATGCAGATGAATGAAGCTGATCAATTTTCAGAATGCTATGAACGCTTCCGAAATCACAGATAAGCTTGGATTGCAAAGCTTGAGGCAGAGGGCCTGGGTAAGTCGCATCAATTCCCCAGCCACAACCGAGCATAGACTGACATATACAGTACATCCAATCAACCTGTGCTACTTCTGGAGATGGTCTTTACGAGGGTCTTGAATGGCTCAGCAACAACTTGAGGAAGCGTCAGTCTTAAGCAAGCCCCACTTTTCTTTGTTCTGTAACCGGTCCTCCTCGCCCACCCACACCAAGTCAGGAGAGATCGATGTGTAATGCTTTTCAAGTACATCTATCAATCCAATTCAACTTTTTCTCCGACTACACGAGTCATACATCCCGCTGGTGCTTGTTTTTTGTGTAGTGTCTGTTGCTGGGTGCTGTGTCATGTGTATCTTTTGTTGGTTGAGTTACGGCAGCGAATTAATGGAAATAAGAATGATTGTTACGGCCTATATATATACTTAACTTAAAGTACATAGGTTCGCAGTTGCAAATTGTATTTCTTGCTTTGGGAAGGAAAATGGAGCAGCTATTAACCCTGCTCAATGGATACCAATGGCAGCCAGGCCAGGCAGCTTTGGGATGAGTATTATATCCATTTGAGTTCGTGTTTGGGCTTCATGCCAATCTTCAAATTTATGGAGGCCAGACTACTGTTCACAGGACGATGGTCCTATAATCACTGAAGGTACGGAATTGATCTCACATATAAAGATTATGCCGTTTTATGCCAAAGGTCGTCATTTCCTGGTATCATATCCCCCCACTTTATATTATCAAAAAGGAAACAATCATCACTGCCAAACGTTATAAACCACCATATTGATAATCTACACCACCCTCTTCACCTCAAAGAATCTCCGAATCCACCACACTTGCCATGCAGAGTTTCCCGCCACAACTCCTAATTGAAAAATACTCCACCACTTGACCCTTCCGTTTGTGCTTTCAGCAGTATTCCTGTGGTTCCTCTCTCTCATGACAATATACTCCTGTTCATCTTTGACCTGGGAAAGTAGTTCTGAGAGTTGACGAATCTCGTGTTCGAGTGGGTCGCTTGGAGGAGATCCTGGGGGTGGCTCGGGGACATAGACAACACCATGAACGTTAAATGAAACTTCTTTACTGGCCGCGGAGTAGTTATCGTTGGAGAAGCAGTATATGTGTCGGCCGTCGTGCTTGACAGTGAAGGTGTGGACGCCGGAGGAGACAGCACGTTCGTTGACTTGGAGGGTGCCTTTGGGGTCGGTGATCTATGAATGGTTAGTGAGTGCTTTCAAACGTTGGAAGAGTACAAGGTGGTATAGGGGACGCAATGTTCTCAATTCAAATACAGACAACTTCAACTTGAACTTCAACTGCGCTAACCCCTCCTTAAGATACCAACTTACCCAGAAATCAATATCCAGATTCCCCGAATGCCCAAACTCCCTATCTCCCACTTGAAATGAAACGCTCATCTGGTCATCCTTATGAAGGTCTTCATGGAAGCATTCCCTCGAGTGTGCAGCAAGCTGGACATTATGGGCTGAGACAACCGAGGCAGCTGCGGCGGCCAAGAGGACAAAGATGAACCTCATGATGGGTCGGGGTTATCGGGTTTTACTTGGTGATAGGGTTCGAATTGAGCTCGCTCGAATTGGTAAAGCTATCGGCGTCTGAACAGCTTTCTGCCTGCGAACTCGCTTGAGAAGCCGTTGATGCCAGGTATAGTGTTGTATCAATTTCAGATGTGGCTTAGCTTCCGGTAGTTTGATTGAGGATCAGAAGTACGCGGAGGTAAAGGTAGGAGTGGGCACTACAGTTAGTACTGTTATGCATGAGCTAATAAGCTCATTGCATCGCTTAACTGTGTACGAGATCTGGAGTACCTTGTTGGATCTGGAGCTCTGAGGCTACAGTAAATGATAATAAACACCTCACCTCTTTTCTCGTTGGCGATAGATTTGACTCAAGTAGTCTGGTTGGCTGTATCGCCTTTGTAGCCTATCGCATTTGCCCCGTAGATGAGATGGAGCTGAATACTACACTGTTCCTCTCTGGTATGGTTGCGCGCCTACTTGGGCCCTCTGCTGTAGCTATTCTCAGCTAACTCTATAGTTATCCAGATCTACACTTCGATACACTACCCCTAGACTCCCTCTTCCACAAGTGCTGGAGGCTCAATACCTGTGACTCTTGTCTCGACAAACACCCCACCGTTTCTTGTGGCTGGTGTCCATACGTACCTCCCCCGCCCGCAATCGCCATCCACATACATACATCCCAGCAATCAACCACTAATTTCTCTCCCCATCTGTAGTCCAACACCTGCCTCCCCGCCTCCTCCATCTTCTCCCCCATCTACAATCCCAGCACCTGCCCCCTCGCCAACGAACGCTGGGAACTCCGCACACAAACCCTCGGGTGCAACATGTCCACGCGCAACCTCCTCTGCATCGTCACCACCGCCATAGCGACATTACTCGTTGTCGGGCTTCTCGCGTTAATATATGCGTGGTGGAAGATGAGGGAGCGGCGAAGACGGGAGTGGAGTTTATGGGAGAGCGAGCCACAGGGGTTCTGGGCTTGGTTGGGACTGGAAAGTCCCTTCCCCGTGGGGTGGGGCGCGGAAGGGTGGGGTGGGTGGACGAGGGGATGGTTATTATGGAGGAGAGAGGAGCCACAGAGGATCCCGGGTGCGTGGGAGGAGGAGGGAGAGGGGGAGAGAAGGCCTTTGCTGGGGTAGAACTAGGCTTACGAGTCTTTCGGTGTTCATAGGGACTTCAAGGCAAATTCCCATGTTGTGTCTTTCCCTTTGCGCTTGCGTTTGGTGCTTGAGGTTGGGTCAGTCGGCTTACACGCCTAATTTGTGCATCTTGATGGAATTTAAATGGTTTATGGCCTTGCAATTTATTGATATGCGAGTAACTTAAGTACCCATAATGATAAGAGCCGCTATCTACTGTACTAAGCCCGGAGGAGACTAGAGGCACCCAATAAGTAGTCAGTATTCGTAAGATCGAATTGTTTACGCACATCTCTTATCGGACAGTCTCGCACCTACTCTATCAAAAGGCGGCTCCCATCCATCAGATAAGCCCCAGTTCGCTTTTTCCCGGCCTGGCAAGTCCAGCGACCCTTACTTAACATGTGTCATTAGGCTTCTTTCCGCAGGTTGTGTGGGATGCAGGCACACAAGATGGATCCGGAGTATCGGTACATAGAGTACATACAGTGCCTGGGGGGAATTTACTACGCACCCCCTGCATAATATGCAGTGCCAGCCTATGGCGGGATGTGAGACATACAGGAATAGTAAGACAACGACCATAGCGACCTCGCTGGCATGTTGAGCGGGGTATAACATCTCTATGCTATGATAGAAGGTCGAAATAATGCGGAGCGCTATGTGGAAATATTGGAAGAGTATT
>Ga0307511_10003457_pt1 | contig 16241 bp, 19 predicted proteins | sample 13_EM_MG_FD_200266 | JGI IMG/M metagenome (GOLD analysis project Ga0307511, IMG submission 200266) | Populus trichocarpa ectomycorrhiza microbial communities from riparian zone in the Pacific Northwest, United States - 13_EM | ecosystem: Host-associated > Plants > Roots > Unclassified | place... | reverse complement strand
CGCTCGACGCGACGCAAGCGAAATACTCGAACTACTCGAAACTTGCGGCGGGTAAGTTTCGTGATCTTTTCGGTGGCCAGTTCTTCTTTGATCAACTCGCCTAAGAAAGTCTTTTGAAAAAAAGCGAGGCAACCAATAGAACATAGGTCCGTCCGACCGTTACTTGTTAACAAGGTATCAAATACCATCCAACAAAGTAAGCCGCAATTGGGCCCCGACTTAATGAGAAGAGTTGATTTGACACTCGGATGGAAGTTGAGTGAGGCATACAGCCCTTTATCACATCCACCAGAAAGTGAAGTAACCACCTGGCTCAACAGTTGGTTACGAGAAGTACGCCCCAAGCTATTGTGAGATCGAACAAGGATAGGATTTCGTTCCTATACTTCAAGTAATCATCCTGATACGACTCACCTCGACATACACCGGTGGTCTTAATATTGTGGTTCCTCTTCGTGCAGACTCCTTGCAGACTTGTTTCAGGCTCGCTGCGCACATGAACAGAGACAATGATCACATAATAGAACAATTGACTTGTCATAGTCACATAGTAACAGAGGAAAAGAAGACGTGCCATCAAACCTTTGGACTTACTATTCCGCATAAACTTTCGATGTATCGCTGCATGTATGGTGCCCTTCACCACTTCTCATGTGCAGGACGCACTTTTCAGTTGTCAGATCACCATGTTTATTGGAACACAGTAGAAAAACTCACAATCGATCTCCCAGGTCCATGCTGAGCTATCTTGTTGGACCAAATCAAGGTAAGACTATCAATGTTAACGAGAGTCAGACCCAACAGCGGCATGCAGCAAAATTTCACCTTCGCAATAGAGGCCGAATCCAGATGAGTGTCCATGTTGCCCTCCAAATTCGGGTCGTCAAGTCTACCCTTGGTGCGGTCAGTCAGGATGACTATTAAAAATAGTGAGCTTCTTCGTCGCAGCAGCGACCTGGAGAAACCCCTACCTCCGTCAATAATGCTCTTCAAATGTGCAGAGTAAGTAAAATTGACAAGGAGAATAAATTTGTGACATACGTGTGCGATCTGTTGCCAAATCGCAACTGGTAAGTGAAGGGATAGTCGAATTCAAAACGACGAACGTGAATATTCTGCTTTCCAAATTCCTTTGCCAAACTTTGTGCGAGGGCTCTGAGCCCATGTTTTCCGGCTGCAAACGCGCTGGTGGTGGTATTGCCACGGATACTGGCAGTAGCCCCTGTAAAAAGGAGGGTTCCCCTCTTTCTAGAACCACCTTGCCCGCCTTCCCTCGGGTCCTCAAAACCGAGTTTCAAAAACTCGGTAATAACCTCGCGGGAGAAGGCAAAGGCAGCGGCGACGTTGACATCGAAAGAATTACGGAGATCGCTATCGGTGATATCCAAAAAAGGCTTCCAAACACCATGACCTGCGTTGAAAAGCGCGACACGGAGAGGCGAGGTGGCGGAAGGAAAATGAGTCCTTATGGATGTAAATGCAGAACGAATGGAGTTGGGGGAGTAATCTGCGATTGGGAATGCAGCGGCCTGGAAGGTGACGTGAGCAAGAACATAAAGATAGTTGGAACAAAAGTGTACCTCTCCACCACTCTGCCTAAGCTCTTTCGTAAGTTTGTTGAGCGATTCTTGCCCTCGAGAGATCAAGGCGATCCTGTAGCCTCTCTGAGCAAAGAGACGCCTAGATAATGTTGCATTAGAACATGCTCTCGTAATGGCAGCTCGGGGATGCTTACGCCGCAGAGGCTCCTGTACCTATGAGGAGAGACAGTGAAGTCAGCATCCCGACAACCGGAACGTATGAGTATGATTGGGAAATGTCACCTGTGCCACTGCCAACGCCGGCAACAACGAACAATGGACGTATAGAGGGCATGGTGGAAATGATTTGTCGGTCTTAGGGGCCGCTGATTCCCTCGTCCATTCAATATGTAGGCAATCGGACAGACGCCATTTGATCACTCAGCATGTGTCAGCAATCAGAAAGCCTATCAGATTCAGATGGACCGCATGAGCAGACGATATTCTTCGCGAATCGCAATCCGTACTCGGGTTGCGTAAAAGTAAATGGGACGCGGCATCTCTCAGAGATTCCATGACTTTCGCTCGACTTTGCCTACAGAGTTCCCTTTTCTATATTCAAAGCGACTGGAACGGTACATTAAACATTTAATGTGACTCATGACCTTGCAGCGCAAGATGTCCGGCCTTGCTGCTTTGCCAAGCATCACGGCGTTTTGCCCAGGTGTAGGTGCCATACCCTGTGTTCCATTTGGTCAGTCATTATCATCCTTGCGAGCCCTGTGGTGCATACCTATAGCAAAAGGTACAATCCAATATGGAAGTTGTCCAGCTAGACGTCTGTAGCCATTGAATAGCCAGCCCTGAAATATATCCTTCGTGGCTTGGGAACGGAAGGGAGAGAGGGCTGTGGAACGACGGTATTCAATCGACTAACACCTGCAAAAAGCTAAAGCGGATATACGTGGTTATACTTACTGTAGGTGATAATACCCCTTTGCTTCAAATTCCTCGTGTCACCCCACCATGGGTTCTGCATGAGTGTAACTTGAATACCAATGGTATTGCGGACCATTCATTTAATACTCACATAGGTTTTGGCTAAAGCAAAGGGAAAAGGTATGGTCAACCACCTCACACCACAAAGCAAAACACTTACGGCTGGGCATCCCTTCGGAACGAACTGCTGTTGGCCGCATTCTTGGACTACAAAACAAGGAAAAGTGAGTTCAAACTTCAGACTCGCGTCGACTCCGATCTTTTCCGCGGCCAAACAAAGGTGCACAAACACGTCAGTCTTTGATCCTCACTCAGAACACGGCAAGTATTCAAGACTATGCAATTGACATGACTGCGAGTCTGATATCTCTTCTACTGCCAGGGTAGCGCCATTTGTTTCCATCAAAAATGATCACCCATCAGACGCTGTACAACCTTGCCAATTACCTCGGCGCCCTGGCCATGATCACTGTTGTCGCATATCATTTCGTGGCAGTCAACGCACGTTACATTTCACAGAATGGACATGGGAAGGAAAGGATTTGAGGTGGAATTCGCATCGTCCATATATGTGAGTGCAATTCCTGTTCGTGGGTGCATCTAGAGTCGACCGAGCGCAGTAGCAGTTTCGCCAATTATCTCCCAGTCACCCCTGCCATATTTCGTGGTTGCCAAATGGACCTGGTGTCCTACGACTCTCCGTAGTAATCGCCCTACCCACCTGATGCAATTCTAATTTATTTTCCTGCTGTAGAGCTCCAGTATTGATTCGATGAAGGCGGGAATACCATTGCATTCGTTCCGTGGGGTGGGCTTTGTGAGAATCCAATGGACTCTTGTCAGTGTTCGTCAGAATGTTTGCTTTTGCAACAACAATTACACGCATATGGATCTAGTGGTCGAACAATCAGTGGTTCTGCAATAAACGCATTGATGTGCACCGAAAATGCATGGTATGTCACCTGAAAGAGTAGGTGAGGCTCATGCATCTTTCAACGTGTCCCACGTACTACGGCTCGGGGGGACGATGAATGCAAGATTATCTGTCTTCTGGACTTTCACGGAGCGTTGTAACAGTGGAATTATGTATCTTTAATCCGACTTCATTTTCACAGCCGACCATCGACGACTATGATGTCCCAGTGATAAGTTAAATACAGAGCATAATGTGTCCTCGGTCATGAGCTTGGCTGCGTCGCTAAAGGTTATAATGGTAGTCCTAATCCGTGGTTAGGGTTCGCTCCTATCGACAACCTCCATTGGATAATACTTGCTGAGAGATTCTGCATCCCTACCAACAAGGACCTACAGGTTGTGATCGACCATGTCATCAGATCTAGATGCTAGCATGGAGTCATCGCTCAGGACCTTCGTAACCCGTCAACGTACTCTTCTTTCCCGCGAACGCGAAGCGGAGATCGAGCGTACATCTCTCTTACTTACGAACTGCACACCAAAGCTCCTTGAACAGAAGGGTCTTGCGTTGGGAAATCTGGGCGTGGTCTCCGCGGGCATAGGGCTCGGAGGAAAGACGTGCGTGCTCTGTCTGGGACAGACAATGAGGAACGATTAACTCAGCCAAGAAGTGCAGATTACTAGAACTAGAGCGTCCTGCGGCATTTCACTCTTCGCAGGTGTTTCCACCCCATACGTTCAGGTAGAGTCGTCCACGTGCACATTCGGCTGGATATTCTGACGTTAGTAGACCTGGGGACATAGCTCGAATAGAAGAGAATACACCGTCCTCAGCTTCCTCCAAGAAGCCGACGGGCAAAGCAAAGAAAACACAGCTCCCTGACTCCGATGGGAAAACCTCGAGGGCGGCCGAGGGCGTAGTGTACAAGGTGCGATACTTCGTCTTGACCGATCTACAGGGGGATTTAAGTCCCTTAGGTGACAGATACGCGGATTGTCATAGCCATCGATTCTCCAGATTCAGCTGACACGGACCTTGACTTCCCTGAGCGTGGTCGCGTGGTCAAACTTGCCAACAGTGTCACATACGATCGGTAAGACTATTGAGTTATTTCCACTTCGCACGAGCTACATGTTTCCGAACTAGGATGGAGAAAGCGCTTGATAAACTTGAGAAGACTGTGATTCCTTCGTCTCGAAAGGTATAGCTACTGCATGAACAATATGCAGCCTTTATTTCCTGGCTAAATTCTCCGTAGCCCGATGATAAAACTGACTACGAACTTACTCCTCTTATCCGTGTATTACTCGGAATGTCACCTCCCTCTAAACCGTCATCTCCAGGTGACATCACCTTCTTTGACCCTTCTCTTAATCCAAGCCAGAAGCAAGCGGTGAAGTTTGCTCTCTCGGCCAAAGAAGTAGCATGTATCCACGGCCCGCCAGGTAGCCTGCATTCTGAAATATTCTCCGTCGTTCTCACATTTACATTCACTGCACCTCGCAGGGACCGGAAAGACCCATACTCTCATAGAAATCATTCGACAGCTCATATCCATATCTTCTGAGGCAGGTAATCAAAATACAACCCGCATCCTTGTATGCGGAGCCTCGAATCTTTCGGTTGATAACATCCTCGAGCGACTTCTCGCCCTACCAGCACCAGAAAAGGGGAAAGGAGCACCTCTTAAGGTCACACGCATTGGTCATCCTGCAAGGGTCATGGCAAATGAAGGGGTGCTGGAGGCAACACTGGAGGTCAAGGCGAGCCGGAGTGACCAGGTCGGTTTACTTGGCCCCTGAATTTCATCACGGGCTCTTTGATGCAATTAATTAGGCAGCATTGGCGAAGGACGTCAAGGCAGAGATTGACGCAGCACTAGACGCCCTCTCCGGGAAAGGTAAAGGAAAGACAAAAAAACCACGTGGTCTTGAGCGTAAAAAAATGTGGGGGGAGGTTCGAGCATTGAGAAAAGAGTAGGTCTCTTGTCTTCAGGTGAAATCTCGATCTCAATGCTTTGCATTAGATACCGACAAAGGGAGGGGGGTGTCGTGAAAGCGGTGCTCGGAGAATCTCAGGTGCGCTATCCCTTAAGTCACCTCTGAGCTGGCTATTAAATTCCGACACTCTGATCTTCAAAGGTTGTTCTTTCTACGTGCCACACAGCCGGTAGTAGGCAACTTCAAAACCATACCTTCGATGTAGTCATTATTGACGAGGCCACTCAAGCCATGGAAGCGGTGCGCATATTTTATCACGATGGACCTGTACACGCTGAACCGTACCACAGGTGTGCTGGATTCCCATTTTTAAAGCAAGGAAGCTTATCTTGGCTGGTGACCCAATGCAACTCCCACCCACTATTTTATCTTTGGACAAACGGAAGACAAAGAGTTCGGGGGTGGCAATCAAGAGTTCGACTGAGAGAGCGAAAATGCCAGGAGGAGCAGCCACGAAACCCCCCGGGAGTTCCAAGAGACAAGAAAGTCCCTCAGAAATACCTCAAGGCCAACAGCGATCATGTTCGGATACGGAAGCTGACTCTGACTCTGATTCCGACTTGGTCAAGGGGGATACAGTTATTGCGGAAGAGGTCGTTTCCCCTCCCGCTGGCGACGCTGAGCCCAAACCCAAATACTTGGGAACCCCTGACAAACGACCAGTTCTTCGCCCCCCTCGCACACTGGAGACCACACTCTTCGCCCGCCTGGAGAAGATGTATGGTCCTGGAATTAAGCGTTTACTCAACATCCAGTATCGGTATGTTGCAAGATATTTCCCTGATTGTTAATCGTTCAGCTGTTCTCAGTATGCATGGTGAGATATGTGAATTCCCTTCGAAAACGCTTTATGCGTCGAAACTGAAATCCCACGAGTCTGTCGCGTCGCACCTACTACGTGATCTGCCCAACACACAGGAGTTCGTTACAAAAGAAAACGAGGACATAGTCAAAGAGGTTCTCGGAACGCCCGTTGTATTCTTCGACACTGCTGGTTGCGAGTATTATGAGCGTTTAGACGGTGATGGTGATGAGGGAAGCCGATGTAATGAAAATGAGGCCACGGTTGTTAAAACCTGGACTGAGAGACTCGCGAGTAAAAACCCGTGCCCTTACAGTATAGCACGACTGAATGCCCTTCTAGGTTGAGGCTGGCCTTCATCCGTCCCAAATTGCGATCATAACTCCGTAGGGTATTCTTTCATTGCAGCCCTCTGTTTTGGCTATCCATCCTGCACAGATACCAGGCTCAAGTGACCCTTCTAACATCTCTTCTACGTCCCACACATGGGCCAGGACTCGAGATTGGTACTGTCGACGGTATGCAGGGTCGCGAGAAGGACGCAGTTATCATCAGTCTCGTCCGGAGCAATGAAAAGGTGTGTTTACCCAGTCATTTTTTTCGATCTTAACACTGTCCCCTAGCGTGAGGTCGGGTTTTTGAAAGAAAAGCGGAGACTCAATGGTGCGCTTTATATGGTGGTCCACTCGCCGAGTATTTACGCATTTTCAGTTGCCATGACACGAGCTAAAAGGCACCTGGTAAGTGCCAGTGGTGTATATTTTCTGTGACAGAATGTTCATATACGTTGGGCTGCAGTGTGTCATTGGAGACTCGTCAACTGTCCAACATGGAGGCGGATATTTGAAGAAATGGCTTGCCTGGCTAGAAGCGAATGCAGATGTTCGGTTCGCTGAGATCTAGCAAACCTCATCGAGTGTATAGCTGAGTCCAGACCAGGTTCGCGGATCATGTAATCAGACCACATTGTACTCATCAGTTTGCTGAAGGGATGGAGTGTAGACCAGGGGGCAAAGATGATTTTATGTAAGAGAAGTAATCCAGTGTTCACACCAAGCCATATATGCAGCGTTTACCAATGAGTTCAATCCTGACAAGGTGGTGGCACAACACGCAAACAAGCCAAGGCCTGCACAACTGCGAGACACAAACGGATCACCGACAATGCCTACAAACACTATAATGACAATCTGGCAAAGAATAATAGTTAATGAATGAATACAGTGCAAGTGAGTGCGCATGTGACGTGATTCGAAGGTGAAAAATCCCAAACACGAAGAACCAGCTCCATGTCCGTTGTCAGTATTCATCAGGATCATTCAGAGACGCGTATTCCGAGACCGTCCGTACGTCCTCGTACTCCTGTACGACCTCTCTCATCGCGTACCGCATGATGGGGGTGATCGGCACCAAGCGCGGTCCGACAATCTCCTGTTCGTCGCCCTCGTCGATCTGTGCAAGGTCTCTCGTAGACGTATTGACGGGGTTGACCATCACCATGTCCCCATCCTCCGACGACTCGATGCCCACCGTCCCGCTGGCACCACCCGCGTACGAACTATTACTCATCATCCGCGTCGTCAAAGGCACCGGCGATACTGGCTCTCTGACAGTGGGCTGATCACTGGTATCCTTGACCCCAACAATATCCGTCCAATGAAGGCCAAGCACGCGTCCTTTCACCATGCCGTCGACGGCACGGACACCGATCTCGCGGCATAGCAGGAAGTAGGGGAGGTGTGTCGAGCCAGGCTGGCTGAGCTTGCTCATAACCTTGAGCAACTGCATGGCGCTGAAATCGGCCGAGTAGTCTTCCAGACCTGATTCCCGAGCAGACGAGTACGGAGAGAAGGACTTGTACCCTGCTGGGCCCAAGGCCGCATGGAGAGCGTCAGGACCACTAGAGCGCGGTCGTGGAGCAGGTGTGGAGGGTGTGATAGGTTCTTGGCCAGGGACACCAGATATTTGTGAAGAGTGAATGATGTGGAGGTTGAGGACGGCGTGTGCTTGCAGGAAGTGCGAGCTTTGTTTAACTAGGGATTACTATTAGTACATAGACGCATAAGACACTCAAGATGGCGTACTATCAAAGTTGCCGCCAGAGTTCACTGTGCCAAAATATGGGTTACTGTAAGCAATACCAAGTTGTGGAAGGTCACGTACCGTAGTCGTCAATATAATCTTGCCAATGGGCCAACTTTCCCCCAAACGCTTCATAAAGCAGTTCGAAAGACAAGGCAGATCGGAGCGATTCTGGGACGCGGGGCAGAAAACGCTCGAAAAAGAACGCGCGCATCTCTGTCTTAGAACAGTCACCAATCGTGATGATCTGCAGATATTTTCAATATTTAGAGGCATCCGCATTGCGAGGCCTACCTTGCAGTGTTGTATCACGTTCAACTGTCTCAACCAGGTGTGGTAAAAAGGATCACTGGTGGCATGAATGATGTGACACAACCTGTCCTGTTTGGTAAGCGCGAGCATGGAGTCCAAGAGGCACTTCATAGTTTCCACAGATTGGATGAGTGATGGCCTAAGGGAAAGGTCAACCAATCTTTAAGCAGCGAAGAAACATAGAGTAGTATAATTTACAATCGGTGAGCTTCGTCGAAAAAAAGTACAGGCATCTTCTTAATTCGTCTCTCGGGCTCCTTTTCGCGTGGGTTCGAATTGACAGCAGTAGAAGACACCTCTCGCACACCATCGCTACTTCTCCCGCCACTGCGGTTGAAGAACCAACGACTCCTATTGGGGGTGGAGGGGTTGTTCACTTGGGTCTGGTCTGAGGATGCATCGGATTCTTTTTTTCCAAGGAGAGCAAGTTCGATAGAACTCTCAGGAGGCTCAAACTCAGCATATCGCAACAAGGAGCTCTGCGACAAAGGTATGACACTTCTGTTGTGTCAGATACATGACTATTTCTCACCTGGAACAGCTCCATAAGGCGGGCCACGTCACTTGTCCTGACTTGAGAGCCAAGGCTACCAACAGGGGCATCTGAGATCCGGCGCTCGACGTTCTGGCGATCATGCTGTGTGCAATCTGTCACATTCACATCACTTCCATTCTACTGTACGAACCTTGAAGCTCCATGCCTCCTTTCGGAACTGCTGAAAGCCTGCCATGTTGGCCGCAATCCCCTCAAAGTATTGCTCCATCTGTAGACTGAGGCTCGTATAAAGGCTATAAATATCAGCGAAGCCCGGGATGCGGAGGTCGAAATGGAGGACATGATATCGAGATTGCGAGAGAACTTCTCGAACTAGGGCAGTCTACATATTGTGGAAGAGATGGTTAGTCTGATTGGGTACCAAGTGGATAGTCACGACACACCTTTCCAACAGAGCATGCACCAAACAGGACGGTGAACGACGGCGCACCCTCTAGTGCATGTTCGACAGCACGCGTCTCCGCGTCCCTAGGGAAGAACCCGGGGAGACGAGTAAACGTGTGCTTAACCCGCGGCTGACACCGTTCACGCTCTTCCTTTATCTCGTTCTGCGCCTCTTCAAGAAGGCGTTTAGACTCGGTCAACGAGCGAGCAGTTTCAGAAGGCTAAATGGCGGATTGTACAATGAAATGAGCTGAGATGGACAGAGCGTCGGATTTACTTACATTAAGAAGAACGCCGAAGATCTCGCTCATGCCGAAAAAGTTCCTACGATTAATGTCAGCACTGAATGCTGCTGAGGTCCTCCGGTGGGGAAGATTGGAGGAAAAGAGCCAGTGAATGGCGTTTGTGCGCGGTGGTCGTGGATTTGGGCTGACAGAGGTACGGTGAACCTTGTTGGTCCTGGATCGCATTTCTCGAGGATGCTCTGAGGTAGCCAGGTTGGAATAGGATGAGGTGGTAGAAGGGTAGGGTAGGGTTGTAAGGGTGAATGAAATTTGAAGCAACAGCGAGAGAACTTGAAAAGTGGAGAAATGAGTGTGAAACGGACAGAAAAGCACGGCACGCGCATCCCCTTGTGCATGACTGAGCTGGCGAACACCGTTTGCACAGCGTCAGCACGAGTGTGCATTGTGGAGATGTGATACACGTTGTCCAGGCGAGGCTGTTAGTAAACGCGCAGACAAGGCACAACGACGGTGGGTAGCAACTAAAAACAATACGTCAGCGTGCATGGAGGACACTGACCGTGTCGAGGACCTGAGGCCCGATTGGCTGACTGCTCGCGGCCACGTAGAGTGACGAGACTTGACACTGCACAAGCCGCCGCTCCACGTGTTCGCCAGTAGCGGGACCAGATAATTGGTCCCCTACATTCTGGTTTGTCCAGTTTGGAAGAATAGGCAATGGGAGGCAACCGATAAGCTGGACATTATTGGCAGCATCCAACTTATCGTAGCGGTGCCAGACAAAAGCTTGTCACAACCACCAATATTGTACTGAGTATTCATAGGGGTGGCAGGCTTGCAGTTGCCATGCCATGCATATTGAAGAAGGTCGTGCCACTCTGGATCAGTCACCTTAACCTGCGTCTTTAAGCGGACTACAGTATCAAATCATCCATAGAAAGTACTTTGAGCTTGTTGTCTTTGTCTAGATTGCAAGGCCAATATAAAGGTGCTGACGACTTGCCGGCTACGGGAAGGAATTGATGGGAGTAACCAACCAGAATGATACAGAAAATTACGGACAACTTCACTAGTCGAGGAGTGGGACGCATCCTTGTCAAATGGGCCTGCACAGGTATTGCAGCGTCTGCCGTGGACAGCCAAACTTTGCACCTCATTGCGATGATCCCACTTCATGGGAGAAAACAATTAGCTGAAGTGTTGAAATTGCTGGAGTTGTACTGGCAGGACAAACACTATCTCATCATAGATACATCTTCATGGTCTCGTGTAAGTTTTCATGAGACTATTGAATATCATTTCCCGTGTCTGTGCAAGGTTTGGATCAGTCACTGAGGAACCATTTGGAAGACTCAATGTCATTTTTGACTCAACACGAGTCGTAACAGCGCAGCTACATAGCTGCAGGGAGTCAGCATATGCGTCACAGTCGAATAATGTGAGATCTAGTGGACCCACCAGTGTCACCTGGACCACCCACATATCCCTCGCAGCGTCCGCATTGAACCATTGGACGGCGACGGCAATGCCTAAGAATAAAGATCGAAGCTAGAAATGTCAACCAAGCTCGAGAGCGACTCAAATGGCTTACCTAGAACGCGCACGCGCCGCGCAGCCACCCGGGAGCACCTCGGAACGCACCAGTGAGGTTGCTGGACCCAAGCGTTGATCCGAAAGAATCAAAATCAGCATCTATAAGCGTGAGTCGAGCGCTGGACGAGAAGAAAGCTTACCTGGTATACCTGATTCAACTTACGCATCATTCCCACCTGACTGAAGGTGTCCTTGTAGGCGATAAATTATATTATATTTCCTTTTCATGCGCGTGCTCTGTAAACAAGGTGCTTGCCCTCTCCGATGGTGTTGTCTTTCTCGTGATATTGATGAAGGTGCGACCAGACAAAACCCTCCCCCACTACGTGGGAGTCGGGGACAACAAACACAAACCCGAATAATTTTAGTAGAACGACCTTGGAATGACTCCTACTTCCTCACTTAGTAGTACACTGGAGTCACTGCACGGCAGTTCGATCGCAAGATCCATCGGCCCCACCCACCAGCACGTTGTAGTGGGGGAGTCTGCGAGAGGTGTGCAGAGAGCGGGAGAGTGCAGGGCCAGAGCATAGGGGCAGGAGGAGGGGTGGCAGGGGCAGAGTGTTCGGGGTCTGAGCCCAGACAGCGTGGCAGTACGCATCATCATCACCAGCGGTGTCAGGCATAGGGCAGGTTGGCAGAGCTCCCACACTGGCGTGTCCAACGTACTCTTTGTGTTCGTCGGAAACACAAATTTGCGCACTGCGAGTTAGCTATCATCGCAACTCGTAAAGCTCGGGTCCGCGCTTCATGTACCAATGCCTCCCCCCTCGCAAACCTATCGGAAAATGCGTCTTTGTATTCAATGATTCTGGAGATTCCCTCGATGACGGCCCTTATAGGGGTGAACTGGTACTACAACCTCCAATGGCCAATATATCTCCTGAAAACACTGGTACTACAGCCTCCAATAGCCAATATATCTCCTAACAAAATGCTGGGGATAAAATAATCTCGAGACATTTTGGGAAGATGCTCTCTAGTATCGGAAATTGCGTTATAGGAAACTTATCTGCTTCCCGAATATCCTATAACGGCTCGAGACTAGGGATAAAAAGGAACAGAGATTAACAGATCAATTCCGCCCTTTGCCTCTCTTTCCAGCAGTTGTCAACGATGGGTTTTATCACTTTCCGCATCTTCACCATGGGTAGGTTACTTGCGTGAAAGTGCCAGCTGACCCCATGTCCAACATTGTTGACCGTTCTGTCGATGACATTCTCTGTCATTGTCCTCGGTCTCTCCCCCCACATCATTTCACTTACGGCGCAATATCATTACAATTCATACTTCACATTTGCCCCCCTAGGAATTGCTACTGCTTCGTTAACAATGTCTACCATCCCGGTCATGTGAACCACTTCCCCGCTGTTTATCCATCATTCAGTGCTGATGCGGGACTCCTGCACAGGCTTTTGGTCGATTTCATTTGTCGTGGAGCTTTCACGTCGATGATCTTAGTTGAGTTAATCTGGTTCTGTAAGTCGTATAATAATCGTTGGAGATGCGTCTGGATGCTGAATTTTGGCATGTAGTCATTTTGTGGGTCTTGTGGGCGGCGACCGCTGGGGAAGCAGTTTTCACTGGCAACTATTTCTTCCCGCAAGGATGTATTTATGAGGGCTGTAAGGCCCTCGCTATACATGGGTGCTCATGATGCTGATGAGTCTATGCCAGATCCAACCTATAACCAAGCCTGTCACGAGAGCCTAGCCGTCGAGGCGTTCTCTTTCATGGGTTCCTTCCTTTGTGCGTCTTCTAGTTTTGCCATCAATTTTAACTGTTCTCATCAAGCCAATCGCGCAGTATTGGGCTACACTATTACATTGCTTGTGTTTGCTTGCATCGCTGCTTCGCGTGGGAATTCGCCGTGGTTTTCGTCTGTCAGAGAAACCATCTTCTTAGCCCCTGCCCCTGCCGCCTCTGTCCCTGCGGCTCCTCCGACACAGTCCACGGGTCAATATCCGGTACCTCAGCCTCAATACATAGCACCAGTACAGCCTCAGTATCGTTCGCCCCCACCACACTACTCTCCCCGTCCGAAATTTCCTCAGTCAATCCCTGTCTAAGAACTACCCACTGCCTTTCTATGTTACTTCGAATCTGTAGTATTTCGTAGCTTGGTGACTTGGTCCAGCGTGGCCACTGTGGGGGCCGTTCAGGCACTATCCATACGTCAATTGCCAGGAGCATACTGCGGTTACTTGGTGAGCCTGTGCCGTGTCCATCCATCGCCGCCCAAGACATTGATTAGATTGAGAACGCGGTACGACTCTCTGGTTCCCGTCTTCCCAATGAATGGAGGTACAAATTGATGGATCGCCGTCCCGCTATGCAAAACCTGATAGAGACTGTCATGCACGAAGGTCACAGAATTTAGTGATGTCAACCACCGTGGCGTTCTCTCGCCCGACATTGCACAATTGTCTCCACAAGTGAAATAGAGTGCTAGTAATAGTGCGAGATTCAACACATGGTTTCATCATGGCACCTTGTTGGCAACTGTCACGCGAAGGACTCGATCCAATGCTGCAGTATCACGTACCCCTGATGGCCCATCCACATTGTCAATAGGCAATTGAACTAGAAAGAATGTAGAAATTGAATGCTCTTTGCTAAGTTACTATATCACGGTGATCAAAGCTGAACGATAACCAATACACATAATTACTGACATCTAATAATCACTGTCCTCTCCTTCTGACCCATCTGAGTCGGTGATCCTTCGGGCGCCATATAAAGGTCTGGGGTTTCCACCACCCCATCCGTCGTCGAGGTCATCTTCACCTCCGCTGTCCGAAATCTCGTATATGTTTGCCACGTATGGGATTGCAGGAATTACGACCTCGTCATCGATGAAGTCGCTCTCATACCTGTCATCGTCCTCATAATGGTTGACCTCGATCCCCCGCCCGCGGCCATCAAACCCATAGTCGGAGTCTCCAACATCATCGTCGTCCTCATAATCATCTGAAAGCTCATCATGATAGAAGCGCGCAATGGGTACGTCCCCATCGACCCAAAAATGCCGATGCATGTGGAGAGGGTCATGGTAGTCCTCATCGCCCACGTCGTCCCCGTCCCCGCCCTCCAGACCCAACCACCCAGGATCGTCAACTACATCCACTTCCTCAGCAATTGGGCCATCATCAGGCCAACTATGATTGTCGTCGTCGTCCGGGTTAGGTCGATGACCTGGGTATAAGCGTCCGCAGCTTGTACAGACACCATCCCAGATCTCATGGAAGCAATCAAAACAGCGATATATCCCTCCATCCTCCATGTCAAGCATTCCCATGTACTCGCCACGGGGAGTACGGTCGCCGTGAGATCCATCCCCGTCGTCAGCAGCGGAAATGAACCACGGGTAAATGCGATTGCTACGTTGGTAGATCTTCGGAAAGATGCCACCCCAGGGATCAGGGTTATTATTTTGGTTTGCAGGAGGATCGGTTTCCGCAGGCAGATGACTTGGGACAAGTTTGCTTTTCGCGGCGGACTGTACTATGCCCTTGACATCCCATACTTCGATGGGACGTTCACGTACGACACCACGGCAGTGTGGGCACGTCTTTTGACGCGAGATAACAGGGCCCACTGGTCGGTCATCCTGTGGGGGTGCCTTGAACCATTGGACCAGACAATCGTAGCATGCGAGGTGTCCGCAAGGCGAAAGGGCAAAGGGCTTGTACATCAGTTCCAGGCATATCTGACAAGTGATGGCTTGCTGCACTTGGGTAAGCAGTGCTTGATGAGATTTGAGCAACTTGAGAAAATGGATTGAAGTCAAACAGAAATGCCGAACTTGCTTTCACATACCTCGTTTTTGGTCGTGAGCTCTTGCGTTAGTTGGGCAACCTTTTCTTCTAGGAAAGTTGTGGAAGGGGATCCACTGTTTCCGTTCTGTAATATGCTATTAACAGAGGAGTAAATACTAGTTCAGTGGAAGTCATACCAGCTGAGGTGAACCAGCTATGCCTGTAACCGTGACACCTACGTGTGCATTGGCTCCTGGTGCAGTGGCAGTGGGAAGTGCAGGTGTTGCAGCCGTTGAAGTACACGTAGTACGGTGCACCTCAGCTTCGGGGGCCATCGACGAATACCGAATGATTTCGTTGGGCGGCGGCTGAGACGTAGTGGGAGCAGAACGCGTGGACTGACCACCCGACCGTTCGGTGGTGTCGTCACTCTTGACGGAACTACCCACTATGACGATAGGGACCTTCTTCTTTCTCTTCCGCCGCCGCTTGCTATTGTCTCGATTAGAGTCGCGTTGGGCGCGCGTCTCGGGTGATTGTGGATCGATTCTTGGTTTCTTTGCCTCCCTGGAGAGCAGAGCGTCTCCGGCGTATCGCTTGTGAACCTGTGGTTGTGAACTGGGTCCCGGAGTTGCTGGACGCGTCGAGGGTGGCATTCGGAGACTGCTGTGGTGAAAGCAGACAAAGTGCCAACCCCACAGGAAGCACTTCCTTGTACAAATGTTCGCACGCCACATAACAAAAGGCCTAGATTGTCTCAAACATAATAACAAGTTAGTAATAGAACATAACTATACAGCAGGCTTCACAGACATCGTATCCTCGAGATTCATTCTTGTGAACACCTCCATCTCCAAAGCTCCTTGGCTTCTTTCGTCATCTCCTTTTCTGCCATGTCATATTAGCTTGCGCAGGTAATGCCAACAAGCAAGGTCGGCGTAACACATGGGAAATTTCAATATTTTGACCACAGTGAAATATAATTCAGAAGACAATTGTAAAATATTATATTCTGATAAAGCATTGTCTGTTTTGTATAAGTTTTTATCTTGAGGTGTGTCAGAAGCTATTTGC
>Ga0307511_10003456_pt1 | contig 16242 bp, 18 predicted proteins | sample 13_EM_MG_FD_200266 | JGI IMG/M metagenome (GOLD analysis project Ga0307511, IMG submission 200266) | Populus trichocarpa ectomycorrhiza microbial communities from riparian zone in the Pacific Northwest, United States - 13_EM | ecosystem: Host-associated > Plants > Roots > Unclassified | place... | reverse complement strand
CTGAATTGCTCTCCATAATGTGTCTTGCATACCATGCCAAGGCTACTCTAGTAGCAATGCATATGGAAGATCTATGCGTTTATTTCCCGCATATGCCAAATTTGGCCTACATATTCCCGCGTATGCACCATTCCCAAATAGGAAGGCGGAAAAAACTTTTCGTTCGGACCTCTGTACCTTTTTCTCAACTCCGTTAATTCAACTATCACCAAAATAATTATTTTTTCCTCAACACCGGGCAAAGCCCCCCTCTCCTTCGCTATCGCTCCAGAAGGGAACCCCCATTTTGCATAATATCAAGATACATAATTGATTCATCAATAGTAAACACAATCCACCAACAAAATCAAATAGAAAACAAACAGTAAAACATCCTTGTACAACCCTGTCCGTTACAATCCTCCATTAATCAATGCGAAATACAAGCAATCCACCACAAGGGAATAGTCCTTCATCCACTTTTCTTTTTCATCCCCTATTGTATCAAAGGTTGCATGAAACTTATTTGTCATCAGAAACGTACCATCATATCTGATCATCCGCCAGCTTTCTCCCGTCGTAACAAATCCGTACACTTCACTTCCCCCATTGTTGCCTCCCACATCCTTCAAAGAAAGCAAACACTGTTTCATCGCCTGTCCTATCGAAGACCTCTTCCCCTCTACCACCATGACAAACTCCTCCTCCGACACCGAAACCCAGTCTATCACAACGAATTCCTCCTCCCCATCGACGGGAATGATCTCATTCTCTCGCTGCAATCGTAGATTACGTTCTGTATTGCATATAAGGTCGAACAGTATCGGACTGATAATAACAAAAATCAGGTCGCTAACGTTGGATTCGTTGAATTCCGGGACCGCCTCCGTAGGATATCCTTCGATTATAATATATTGCATGATGCCCTTATACGCCTCTTCCTTAGTCTTATCCCCTCCGAGCCCTTCAGGCTTGAATCCTGCCAACATTCTTTCAACCGAGACCGCCTTTACATCACCTATCCTAAATCCTAGCCTCTTCTCCGCGTCTGCCAGGGATATCTTCGAGTATGCAATGTCCCATTTGGGTTTTCTCTTTTTGTTGGCGTTCTCATCATCCATTGTATGGATACTTACTAACTGAAACGAAGCGAAGGGTATGTAGTTGAATGACCGAGTACCGACGTAAGATGCGTAGCAGACTGAAAGGAACTTCTCTCCTTATATGCAAATGCCAAGGACCCCCATAGCTCCCGAATAGGCAACTTGGATACGTTCCCTGACTAACCCGTTTAGGATCACACGACTATCAGAAAGTACCTTTACACCAAAAGGGTAGTCTTGTGCCAACTAGACTACCAAAAGGGTACAAATAGTTTGATTCGCTGACGGCGAAAGCTGTCCCAAAGAGGGAGCCAAGCGTTACCAGCGCAGGGGAATAACACAAGTTTCAATTAATTGCGTATAAACACATTAAACCTATCTTAGGTATAAACTCAAACTCAAACTCCTCAAACACTGTCGATATAAAATAATCTCTTCAACTAAATATACTGTAACTATCGCTCAACACTCGCAAACTAACTTCATTAATAAAACACTTCTCCAACAAACAAAAATCTCCACATCACAACTATATACCAGTTCCAACTCGAACATCAATAATAAACCAACTCACCAGTTCCATAAACAACAGTTATTTCCCCGCGCGCTTGAAGAGTTCCTCTTTGTCTTCTACGCTTCGCTACGAATCCTATCGGTCCCTTCGGTACAGTCTATTACGATTACAAGCAGTCAGTCAAGCAGTTTCGATTTATTTAGTAAGTATTTTTCAGTGAAAAAGGTCCCGATGAGATGGAGGATCTGATAAGGAGACTGATCGAACTACAGGAAATGTCGAATACGATGGGTGACGAGAACACCGAACAGGCCAACAAGAAGCGGGAGTCCAAGTGGGCTACGTCATACTGGAAGATGACAGTTGCACAAGCAGAGCAGAGACTCAGTATTGGACTTGATGAGATCGCGGCGATGTTTGTTGATGAGATGTTGGTAACGGCAAAGCATAGTATCAAGAAGGCGGATGTGGATGCCATGAAAGAGAAGATTTATGAACGACTACTGGAGGTTATTGAAGGCGAAGGATATCCCACCGAGGCGAATGCAGAGTTCAAGGAGCCCAACGTTAATGACTTGGTCTTTACCATAGTCCTTCCTATGGTTACGGATGTTAGACGCAAGACAGGACGCAACTTGCGGTTAGTTCGAGAGAAGGAAATGGTATCCACGGACAATGTGACAGGAGGTGAGGAGGAGTTTGTTATGATGGACAGGGTTAAGGTCATCGTGGAAGGGAAGAGGAATTCTACTGGGGAGGGCAGGAAGCAGTGTTTGTTAGCGATGAAGGATGCATGGGATAACAACGATATTCAAGATAGTTTTTTGTATGGGTTCGTTACTACAGGAGAAGATTGGGAGATGTTTCGATACGACGGTACATCTTTTTCGGTGACGGAGAAGTTAAGGGCTTTGTTTACGGGTATGGAGAGGAGCAAAAAGAGATGGATTGACAACTATTCGGTTGTGGTGGATTGCTTGTATTCGGCATTGTGTGATGGAGGTGTGGGGAAGAAGTATATGGTTGTAGGATAGTATGTTTTATGGTCGGCTTGTGTGTTTTTCTTCGGCGTTCTTTATTAAAAATTGTGTTTAATACCAATTAATCAATTAATTATTTTCAGTTAAGTTTTGTGGTGTTTCCACTACGTGCAAGATGGTAATATCAACCATTCTACCCTAGCCCTCCCAACACGACCTTTCAATGATCTTTCCACTTGATTCAGTAGGCATTTGGCTCTTCTCCGCTGCCTATATATTAACCTTTCCATTTCCACCCCCATTAAGCACCCCCCAACCTACTAATCTAAGAATGTGGGATATTGTGTCTCGTGCCCAAGCGGTGATCTTGCGATCCATAGGAGAGGCTCTGGCCATTATCCAGTAGCAGACCGGAATAACCCCAAGGCATGTCCGGAATCTCTATAATGAAGCACAGAACAGGGGGTGGGAGCCTGGTACCCTATTGAAGATAGAACATGTCAAGAATAGGGATCGCACTGGGAGGAAAAGGAAGATTACCCCTTCAGTGGAGCAGGCTGTTGTGGATGCAGTCATCAAGGATCGGTATGGCCGGAGAAGACACTTGTCCAACTTGGCTTGCAGTTCAATATCTCATCTCAGAGCGTATTCCGGATTCTGTGAAAAAAAAATTCCGCAAGACGAAGCTCACAAGAAAACCTGGCCCCACTAAGTCCATGAAGAAGGCAAGATACATCTTTGCCAAACAACATGAGCATTGGACGCTTGAAGGTTGGAAGTCTGTGATATGGACTGAGACTTCTATTGTGCTGGGTCAGCGGTGGGGTATGGCGGCGCCTAATGTGCGATGTGTTAAGTCCTGCCTTAGGGAAAGATGGAAGGAATATTCGGATTTTATGTTCTGGTGCAGTTTTATCTATGACTTCAAGGGCCCTGCCATATCTAGAAGGCCGAAACGAAAGCGGAGAAGGCAGCTACTATCAAGGATATCGAATGTATGAACAGTGCTGCTGAGCCAGTAGCAAAAGCTGAATGGGACAAAAGAGTGGAGCTTAGAGGCGCTAAGCCTGGCCCCAAGCCACGGTGGAGGTTCAATGCGGGCACTCGTCTGGAAGTCTAAAGGTGGCATTGATTAGTACTGATATTTCAACTGCATTCTTCTGGAGAAGCTTCTGTCTTTTGCTCATGCACTTAAGCACTATCCCTCCTCTTGTACCTTGGGCTTACATGGTACGTAAGGTCATTTAGGCTTAGAAGTTCCGCCAGCCAATCTAGCATCATATACCGCCTAATATTCTGCATGATAGATTGGTTCTGCATCATCCGCAATATTCTTAGAAGCCGCTTCCTAGTACCCTCCGCATGTGCGCAAGAGCATTCTCTTTCGGCTGTATCAACTCCGCAATATTCTAGTGAACCTCTTTCAGTGTCAGCACCCTATTATTGCCTACATAAGCTTTGCTAGTATCTAGTTTAACTGTTATACCACTTTAAAGCTGCGTACGGGAAGCTAATTGCGTCCCATATCTGAGTAGCAATATTCTACTTATGCCGGCTGGATTTTGGACTTTGATTGTAATAGCATTCTCCTCCATCCTACCAGTGGTATTAGCAGCATAGTAATTAAGTTTAGTAGCAGCTGCTGGTGGGGTAGCTTAAAATTCATGAGTGCGGAAGGGTATTGGGGGGGCGGCTTCTAAGAATTTTGCGGATGATGCAGAACCAATCCTTAATACAGAATATCTAGCGACATTTGATACTAGATTGGCTGGCGGAGTTCGCAAGCCTAAACGACCTTAGGTACTATGTTAGCCCGTGGTACAAGAGGGGAGGGGAGTAGTAGTAGGGGGCGGGGGGGTGGGATGTGTAGGAAATACTCTCGGATAAATGCAAGGCCGAACGGAAGGTCGATCATGGGCAGAAAGGGCAACTTTGAATTATGCGAGGAGGAACTGGGATGACCAAAGGGGCAAGTTTGAATTAAGGATCAAGGGATATAAGGAACGAAATCCGTGAAGAAAAAGGATGGATAAGGCAGTAGAACCATAGCATTCATACTATAGCGATCTCTACATAGTCTTGACGAATATATCTCTACTTCTCTCTCTCTACCAAGATTCCTCCGCTCAATAACCTCGTAATCTTTACAGGATGTAGGTAAAATGGAAAGTATTGGACCTACTACAATTCTACTATACCGACAACTGTTATTAGTTATAATCCAGATCCGCTAGTAGGGATTGACTGGAATTTAGAGGTCTGCAGGGGCTTTGAAGAGTCAGATAAGATGGAAATCGATGACTAGGGGCGGGTTTTACAAGTAAAGTAGCCACTCACCACTGGTTGGGCACTAGGAAACTTGACTTCTATAACATACTACCAGACATATATGGCCCTGAGCTAACTTTGGCATCTAGTGGAGTGGGTTAATTATTGGACTGGGTGGTCATGGGGTGGTACATATCAAGGGAAGGCCGTTGAGGGCTTTTTTGCTTTAATCAATACATACCGGTCTATGGGCTTTTCTTTTCGCTTAGCTGATATGCACATGATGTAGAGTGGGTTCGATATAGTCGGGTATGACTTTGACCTCTATACATTTGCATAGAATTGATCATGAGGCATACTATAAAAGGGGGGTCTGCAGTACTTAGGAAGGAATATTACTTGAGGGTAATATTCCTAGACTCTAGTACTGGTAGACTTAAGTGTTGGTTTCTAAGTATTGAGGTTCTAAGTTCAGGGTAAGGGTGCCAGGGACTAGATTAACCATAGAGTCATAAGTATTTGGAAGCGCCAGCTATGCGAACGCCAAGATCAGGTTAGAGTGGCGGGAGCGAGAACATAACCCTATAGTACGTCGTGGTATATTGAAACGTTTGTCCTTGTATTGTAAATCTTACTTTCTGCTCGGACCATTATCCCTTTGGGTTAGTCCCAAGTTGCCTAATTGGGGTTTTTAGGCCACGCCACGCTTGGCTTTTGCATATACGGATATAGAGGGAGAGTTCCTTACGAGTCCTTTACGAGTCGGTCTACGGTTAATACGAGTCAGTTTATCGGTCGGACATTTACGATATCGCTATTCTTCGGTCTTTCGGTATTTAATTATTCAACTATTTAGGTACGAACCAGTTATGTGCGAATCAGTATATTTGTTTACCGAGTAGTTTATAGGTCGGTCGGTTAATCATTACGGTACGGGTTAGTATATTTTGAAGGGGGTGTAGTTATACGGTACGAACCGGTATTCGTTCGTTTTAGGTAGAAAGTTATGGATGGTGTTGGTAATATTTAGTATTGGTATTTGGGAGGGGATAGCGACCGAAAAGAAGTTGTTATTGGAGGAAGAAGATGGATATGTTGTGTTTAATGAAACATTGAAAGTATGTCATATGGTATGTGTTGTGATGGATAGTTTGATAAGTTGTTTATACGAGTCTGAAGTTGTTAAAAGGAATATTATGAACCTGAAGGTGTTCGTTAGGCATGTTTATTGAGAAGGACCCGGAAAGGATTGAAGTCGAGGGATTATTAGTGTGACGGGTGATTTTCAGGAACAGGTTGTTTGTAGGTATTTGGAGAAGTTGCAAGTATATTTTATATTTTATTTATTATCAGATTGTTTGTAAGTTAACTGAGATAAGTTTTGTAGATAATGGGGAGTTTTAGGAGGGTTAAAGTATGATTTAGAACGCTATGTAGGTTTCGTTTGAAGTGTTTAATTGATGTTTTTAAGCTAAAGGGTGTTTGTTGATAGCTAATGTGTTTGTATTACCTGTGTATATATGATAGTTTATTTGTTTGAGGTATTGGGTGAAACGGGTTCGTTTAGTTTTTGTATTTAGAGTTGAGCGATATTGAATTATTTAGTTGACGGTGTCTATCCAGATGAGTTATTGTGCAAAGAGAAACAAAAGACTAGGCCTACACGCATTCAACAGCTCTACTCATCGCAGGGGGCCTCAACGCGGAGAAACCGCTATGGATGGGGGAATGGGCGGAGAGGATCATCGACGGCGGAGAAAGAGCCCTGTCACCAGGGTGAGACAACGACAGACCGACAGCAATAGACGTCATATGGTCATCCCACCGAATAGGGACAGGAGTAACCAAAACGTGGGAACGTCCGACCACGCCTACTTGAAGATAGGCGGGAATCCGGACCCTGGAGGGGCAGACCTCGACACGGAGAGAACAGTCATCGACAGCCGAGCGGTAATCAAAACACTGAACGGGAGGAAGGAAACACCACGGGACGGATGGTGGCATTCGGTCGGAGAAGGAACCGCGGGCTGTTCTCGTACGGACGGACACAACCGACACCAGATGGACACCGGAACTTCAGGGCCTCAAACAGACGGCACACAAAGCTGCGAGGGAAGGCCGACCGATCCGGAACGGAAAACGAGAATGAAGGAGACAAGGGCGCACTTCCGAAAAGAGCTGCGCGCGGCAAGAAGACTGGCGAGGAAAAAGTCGGTGGGGCGCATAATAACGGACAGCACGACAGCGATAGACTGCCCTGTACGCGGAAAAAACGGCGGCTCTGCACAATACAACGGAAGTCGAACGAGGAAGCGCACCCACCCCGGTGAGAGAAGGGGAGCGACCGATAGAAGCCCTGGAAAGGCTAGCGGTGCACAACTACCCCACGGCGCCGGGACCGATAGACGGGGAGGGAACGAGACGGGGAAACAAATATCAGATGGGGAAAGGTTTGGCCCACGATGAACAGACGAGCAGCAGCCGGACCAGAGCGAAAATCCTGGAAAATGAAGAGGCGGCGGGACACCTCATGGACAAAGTGAAGGAACACTGGGAAAAAGAGGAACCGGGCAGGGAACGGAGGACCACCCGAGCTAAATTCATCCCCAAGCCAGGAAGGATGGAATGGGCCGAGGCAGCGACCTGGAGACCGGCGGGAGTCATGAACCCGCTGGAAAGATATACGGCGCGGGAGTCACGGCGGATATCGGAGCCAGAACGGCATGGTAGGCAAAAGCCTACGGGACGAGACTAGGAGTGGGATGCGTGGATATTGCACCACATCACGCCAACCTAATGGCGAAAGTAGCCAGACAAAACCATCTACGGAATCACGAGAGACTCACCCTCGTCGGCCTTCCCGGGGACCATACAAAGCCACATAACGGAAATCCTCACTAGGCACCCGGAACTAACATGTTGGAGTAAGGGCCTGAGGGGAAGAGCGGAACCGAGAAAGGCGAAGGCGGAATAGGAAGGGCTGGACGAAGAACTGTGGGTGACGGTCGCAGGCTTGGACTAGGGAGACCCAGCATCCCCGATCGCCTGACAGCTAGTCATGGGGGCCATCCTCGTAGACATCGGAAATTTCTGCGAGAGCCGACGCGGGACATATGCGAGGATCCTCACGGACTCGTACGCGGACGACGGGTTCGTCGGGGCAATGGACAAATGGACAAGAAAGCAGTCGGAGCAGTGCTGAGGGGCCTAGGCGAAGCACTGGAATGGGCGCAAGAGAAATGGAGCTTTGCTTTCCCGACGGACAAGATGAACGCGGTCCTGAAAGGAAGGTTCTCAGCCCGCGACCCAGCAAAAGAGTGGCCGGCAGCAATACCGAAACCGGAAAAGGAGCACATCGTGAGACTGAGGATCTCGATACCTATGAACGCCAGCACGGCGGCAGGGCTCAAACTCCTGGAGCGAAGAATCGGAGTGGCGATGGCCAAGGCGGTACTACTGCGGACAATGTGGAGGAAACCCGACTGGGGCCTGGACACGATGACGACGGCGTTGGTATCTATAGTGCTGGCAAAGATCACATGGGTGCGAACTATGGATGAAGAAATCTACGGAAGAGGTCGCGAACGAGCATGGTACACATACGTCAAAAGAGTCCTAGGGTGACACGGAACGATCGCGAGACGTGCGGTACTGGCAATCACATCTGTCGGAGCAGTGAGAAGGCACCTACGGAGGAGGACGTCCATCAGAATATAGAAGAACAGCAACACCCCTGCCGAGGGACACCGGAAAGCCAGACGACGGACGCGATGAATGCGGAATGACCCCTCAAACGACCGAAGCGTAGGAAACCACGACGTGGGAAATACACCCGATAGCGAATCTGAAAAAGGCACGGGACCAAGACGTCGGAGAAAAAGAAGGAACGAAGTGGAAAACCCGAGCCGAAACGGTGGTGGACGAGGCCATCATGGAAGGCTGGGACGTATGGTACACGGACGGGTCGGTCCTAGGAGACGGGAGAGCCGGAGCTGGGTGGGTCGGAGTGTACGGAGGAGGGATCCTGGGCACGAGGGGCAGAGCACACCTCGGCAAGGGAATGACATCCGGGGACGCAGAAATAGAAGCGTGCCGGAGGGCGTGCGATGCGAGGGGACCGAAAAACCCACACTCATCCTCACGGACTCAATCACGACAGTGGAGGCCGTAACAAGCACCAGCGGCCGTCCCACATCAACAGCGGCCAACGAGCTGCAAAAGCTGAAGGGTTGTAGGGTGATAGGGTGGATAAAAGGACACGCGGAGATACCAGGCAACGACACAGCCGACGAGGAAGCCAAAGTGGCAGCGACGGAGGGGCCCCGGAAGCGGAAGTAACCTCTTGCTCGCATGGGCGAAGGAGAGAGACAGAGATGTGGAACGGCGACAAGCTGGAGTCTTACTGGGGATCTGGCACAGCCAGAGCGTGGAAGAGGAACAGAATAAGGACGCTCCTGAGAGTCAGGTAGGCATCGGGACCATGCGTGCTATGCGACTACGAGCAGGAAGGAAACCATACCAGACACCTGATGGTCGAGTGCCAGGCCCTGGAAGAAAGCAGACGGAGAAGGGCTTAGTAAGAAGGAAGCACCACATAGGGAGGTATACATGAGCCTCATCGCACGAGCATGGGCGGAGAAAGGCACACTGCCACCGGAACGCAGCCTGGAACCATACGGCGACAGGGTCACGATGGGGGATTAGGGAGGGATCTTGGTTCCTTTTGTTTTGCGATCGTTCTGTTTTGTTTCATTCTGTCTTGTTTTGCTTTGATGTGTCTTCAATCTGTTTTGTCCTGTTTGGTCTGCGGACCGGCGGCAGAGGAGGAACCAGACTATAGAGGAGGGGAGCTGCGGGAAAGACTGAGCTGTAGCGTAAACGGCCAGTTATCGTAGCGGAAAAGGAAAAAAAAACACCCAGAAAAAGAGTCCTGTATATAAAGCCCTAAGCAGAATACCACTAGCGTTTGGTTGGTGAAGAGATTCCGCGCTTATGAATATAAAAATCTTTCTCCTCAGGTAGCCTGGTTGGCACCTCCTCCCCACTCTATCACAAAAAACCATTCTGTGATGTTGGGTAACGAACGGCGTCGATACAGGGCATGATACTGGGTATTACCGCTTTCCTAGTACTTCGACTACCTTTTAGCCCAGCACAATAGTCGCTCAGCGGACTGTGGCAAGGGTACAGAAAACTGTACGCTCACCACCGAATTGATGGTGAATTCGAAGCAGCCATTTCTGAGGTTGACTTTCAGTTGAATTAATAGCAATTAATGTACGTCCAGGTTTAAGAGCGAATTCTAGGGTGAGACTGCCATGTCTGTCTGGAATATAGCACATAACAATACCGGGTATTCCTTAAATTCCTAGGTATATCCCCAATACCAAGTGGAGAGAATAGAAGCATATCTATGTTGTGCGTGATCAATTCCCTGCCGATGAAACAAAAATGCACATCTTGTTCATAGGTGCAAGGCCCCAGCCTGCTTAAGGAGTTTAGTCTATCTAGTTGCCACCAGCACAGGCCCCTAGAATGACAATGTGAAATTAAAACCTCGGGTTTGGTATGATACAAGGAAGGGTATCTTTCAATGAATTGCACGCCCGAACTCCTTCTAGTTCATCTTATTGGGCGCTTATCATAGCTGTACAAACGCGTACAACTTGACAGAAATAGGTAGTTGAACGTCTAGATGCATCGGCAACTCTGTCCCCTACTGTAGATCTAGTGCCAACCTAATGCCTGCCCTGGAGTCGATGGCAGAAACAGCAAATACTAAAACCTAGTCTGGTTATAGTCTGGTTGGCACAAGTCTGGTTACTAAAACCAACATACACACCGTTAAAGCAGCCTGACCCTGGAATACCAGTTCACACTTTGCTCCGTTTGGCTAAGCCTATGTACTAGCTGGGGTCGTGACGCAGGGATTTTCCCAACCCAAGAGAGGTTGTGCAACCACTAGCCTTACATTCACGCCAGCCAGTTTGGTATTCAACAGCTGGTTTGGTATTGTTGGGTTACTTAGGCTTCTGCTCGTCATGAAGTATACCTACCGCGGAAACTGGTGAATAAGAGTCCTTGTAATATCTCTGCTACTACAAAAGGGAAAGATCAAGAGATATTACAAGGACTCTTATTCACCAGTTTCCGCGGTAGGTAGATTTGTTGGGGTAAACCTAAAGTAACCAGTGCCACTATCGATAGCTCTGGAAGCCATTGTCAGCTGGTCATGAGACGGGGTGCCTGCGTGGCGGGGTGCATCCATACCTGGCATCCGTAGGTGCAGACACGAGAAAGCATGGTGAGAAAGATATCGATCGAGCAGCGCAGTTTGTCTGTTGTAACCCGTGAAACCGTTGCCGTTTATCTTCACAGTATTGCAATCCAGCTAGCTGAGATTTCCCGGCCTGTGCTTATTTTCAGATAGCCTGGGTTTGCCACTCACTGACAGGATCCAGATACTGTGAAACTAATGGTGACGCTGATGCACGAGTTTTTATCATGAAACAGCTTACTAGTAAAAAACGTCAGAACTTAAGACCACCGGCTATCTCGAACTATTAATTGTCTAATGTACAATTACCCAGCGGAATTCATTAAGACCCGAGCACAGTGATAGCCTCCACTAGGTACCAGGTACCGAGGTTGTCAAATTATACGTGCAGCATAGCCGCACATGCGTCTCACTAACGCTTCGATGTAGTGGTGGACGCTCGAGTTTTGTTATAGGGTTTTACTATACTAGCTAAGCACAACCGCTGAAAAGAAACATATGTTTAATTCTGGTAAACTATATTCCAACCACAGTTACCCTCTTCATGGCCCCAATTCCTTCAGGTACTCAGTCTAGCAATGCGATAGTTTTAGAACGGACACAGGCCCAGAGTACTAAGTACTACTAGTAGTTGGGCTACCGGTACCAGCTGTACAGAATTCGAAGCTAACTGGCTTGTGATGTGACATCGCATTCAACAGGTATCGCGTTGAATTCCGATGTCAATAGTGGGTATCATTAATGGAGTCCTACTTCATGTACATGTCTTCTTCTGGCTGCTTTGGTTATTAAAGGTATGTAGAATGGTCGGATAACGCATGCTGGATAACCTCCCGCTCTCCAGAAGTAGGGGGCCAGAAGCATGACTGAAAGCAGGAAATACCTCAACTACGAAAGGAGAAACTTATGGTATGGGAAGGAAGCCGCTCCAGGGCCAAAGCAAGGGTTTGTATAAAGAAGTAGGCAACTGTACTGCATGGTTATCGCAACAGGCTAAACGGAGCTAAAGGCGAACCCATCTCCAAATTCATTTCACGCTGTACATGTACTGATTGTGACGATGATGAGGGAGGAAGCTGTAGACACTTCACTCCGCTAGCAAGTATTAAAGATGGAGCTGATTTACAACAAGCAGCATTCTTGAATATAGAGCTGTACCTGAGGTCCAATTCAAGCTTTAGGGTTCTGTTGAAAACTAACCAGTTAAGTCCAATTTCACAGACTAGAACAAGAGTATGCAACAGGTGGTCTGGCGGGCACCGGCCTCTCGTAGAGATGCAACAGTAGTCTGGTTGGATGCAACAGGGACGGACTAGGACGGCTAGTCTACCTTATGGATGTTCGCAACCAGGCTGAAGCGTGCTCATTCTATTCGATGCTAACCTTCGTTTTCCCTCTGTTACTGCTGCCTTTCCTACTGCATGTAGAAAAACCTGCGGATGCAATGCAATACAATAATGCAAAGGGTCCCGCCGTGCATCTCGATTTCATTTCAGGTCGTTACGAGACTACCTAGGTATAGCCTCGTTTCGGAAAAGGTGGGCAGTCTGCTTGAAGACTAGGTTGGAGGCATCTCGAACTAACCCATGTACCGAGCTATAGCTAAGGATGGTATAGGTAGTGGAAGTTCTGTTTCGCAACATTTACGGGAATCTGCCTCGCGCCAAGCCGCAACCGAACATGAAAAAAGAACATAATACGGATACTTTGCTCAACAATCTAGAACAATTTCTAAGCAGATGAAGAAGGGTTTTTTTTTTCAGAATAGAGGCTTGCTAAAGAATATTGAGGAATCACAATGCCCTTGGAACCAGCATCAATATATTACTATATGTTGTGTTGTTTGCTTGGGGATAAACAGAGTACTTAGGTATGGGCTAGAGGTCTCATTGGTGGGTTTTCTTGTCATTAGACAGGATGGAATAGCAAAGGTAAAGGATGAACTCGTGAGAAGAGTTTAATACATCATGGCCGGCGTGTGGGGAACCGTAGTGCAAAGGACTGCGGGTTGGCTTAAATGCAAGATACTTTGTAATTACAGAGCTGGGGTATTGAATATACCAGAAATTGTCCCCCACTGGGCGAGATTGCATGCGCACACAACTAGTCACCCGCTCTTGAGCTTACCTTTTGCCTCAGGTTGCCATGCTGGGCCTGAAAGTCTTGTCCCCTCCACAACCAAGGCTTGATCACCATGAGATTTGGCGCCGATCCTAGAGACGGATGATTGTTGCAGTACGATTGCCAGGCAGGCTTGTAGAAATCAGTCAGTTAGAGCTGCTGCTAATAAGGAGCCAGACTACTCCTAAGGTCTCCTACCGGTAAGGTTACCTTTGCGCGTTGCTAAGAGGTAGACCAAGGCACCCCATCCCACCACACCACCCTAACGAATCCCAGCAGACCACCCGGCCCTGCGCACACGCTCGAAGTACTTCATAAACGCAGCGTATTGCTCCCCACAACCACTGCCCAACCCCTGGTACCTCACACGATCATCGGGCTTTCCCGAGCTCTATATTTTCATTTTCTTGCAAGTCGCCAGCTGTTCTGAGTCTAATAATACTCACCAAGCTCAAACTCAACCAACATACCCCCCCGCTTCCGATTTCCACACCTCTCATTCTCTCCCTGCCTCTTCATCGTGGAATTCATTGCATCTCTCGACAGAACAACCGCCGTGCCGATCGGAATTTGCAACTGGCATAGGTAGTGAAGCCTGCACCGGAACTACGTAGGAGGTGGGCACATCCAGTCCACTGGCTATCCGCCGCCTGTTTTGCTAAATACCGTGCATATGTGTTTGCTTGCCTGCCTCCCTTGCTCCCGATACTGCTGGGACTGACTGAGTGAGCCAGTGATGGAGAGGCATGTTAACTGACGTGGAGAGATCATAGTAGACGAAAAACGACAAAATTCCGTGGGCAGCCAACCAGAGCAGCCAACCCCCACCGCTTGTCACACCCTGTACGCTTGTCTAGTTGCCCCCGGCTCGCTTCTGAGGATCAATTTCCTTGACACCCCCGTACAGACCTCTTTCAGGATTACACATTTACTTTTAGTACTAGAACAACGTCCTGCCCCGTCCAACATCACTTTACGTCTCCTCCTCCATCTGGTGTGAGTATTCAAGACTATATTTTTCAGAACATACCGTCTTAGCAATCGCCCGGCACACGACATACGCCTAGATTATTACCGCTCACAACATTTTCGTTCCGAACCCGCGGTTTACCTCTATTTGCGATTCAACTATTCACAACCGGAAACGTTAGCGGATCGCTCAAGCTACGTGACTGAAGACCTGGAGGGGATTCTAAAATGAATCCATCGCCCGCGCCTGGCGGCTTGGGGAGAGGCGCAATCAATAGTGGAGCCAACCTGGCACCACAATATGCGTCGAAGCTGCAGCAGACTTGGATTCCACAAGGGTGGCAGAAGGATGTGACGGTGTCGGAGCGAATAAACTATATAACCCAAATGTAAGCTCCCCAGAGAGTGAGCGCAAGCAGTGGGTGGCTTTGACTGACACCTTCACCCAAAGGACATCGTGCCTTCGAATACAAGGAACTCACAACGACTTAGAAGCTTTTGAGATGGCCTGTAACGTTGAACGGCAGACGCTAGAAAGGTCGACTTCGAAAGTAAGACCTTATCTATTTTACTTCCAATAACAATCACTAATAGTACACAAAGGAGGAGTACCAAATTCACTACCGGCAAAGGTTAATAGAGGTAAGAGATGCTCGAAGCAAAAAGCTACAAGCACAAGTGTCATCCGAAGAACGGCATCACGATGCGGCCCAACAGGCCGCATTTCAACAGATGCTCTATCAGCGCAATCAGTCGCTTAACTTTGCGCATCTTCCTCCGCAACAACAGCAAGCACTCTTTCAGCAGCAACAGCAACAGCAACAGCAACAGCAACAGCAACAGCAACAGCAACAGCAACAGAAACAGCAGCAACAACAGCAACAACAGCAACAACAGCAACAACAGCAACAACAGCAACAACAACAACAACAACAACAACAACAACAACAACAACAACAACAACAACAACAACAACAACAACGGCAGCACCAGCACCAGCAGCAGCAGCAGCACCAGCACCAGCACCAGCACCAGCAACAACACCAACACCAGCATCAGCACCAGCACCAGCAGCAGCACCAGCAGCAACAACACCAACACCAACAACACCAACACCAACAACACCAACACCAACAGCAGCACCAGCAGCAGCAGCACCAGCAGCACCAGCACCAGCAGCACCAGCAGCAGCTACTACAACAACAGCAGGTACCACAACAACCACAGGCCAAACCACCACCACAGCAGCTGGTAATTCAGGGCAAAATTATTAATGTTCCCGTGGTCTTACAATTTCTCACAGAGCGTATGTACAAGACCTCAGACCCAATTGCGAGGAACCAGCTTCGCCAGAGCTTTCTCCAATCTGGTGATGCAAATACTCGCGGACCGGACCCTGTTGTTGTGATGATGCGGCATAAGGTGTTATTACTTTGGCAGAATATGGCGCCGCATGCACAGCTGCAGCAGGCGTTGCAGATTCCTGGTGGGGTCGTTAGTGGCCCTGCCGCACAATCTCAGCCTCCGTCTGGCCCCATCTCCATAGCCCCAGGAAATCCAGGTATGGCTGGTGACTTGAATACCTTTTTGGCTGACGCTGAAAAGCTTGCTGCGGTAAACCAGTTGAATCAAATGGGGATGCGGGGGGGCGCGGTGGTTCAGGTTAGACAGAATCCTGACTTCGATTGAGGAAGTTGATTGAGCTAACAAACCTTCCCGCACGTTAGCCCGGAGGCTTGAATCCTATGGCTCAGCAACAAGTGAAGTTAGGTCAGGCACAGCAGTTACAATTGCAGCAGCAAATGGCACAAGCTCAACATGCCCAGCTCCAAGCGCAGGCTCACAAATTACAACAAGCACAACAGGTACAACAGGTACAACATGCACAACAGGCACAGCAGGCACAGCAGGCACAGCAGGCACAGCAGGCACAGCAGGCACAGCAGGCACAACAGGCACAACAGGCACAACAGGCACAACAGGCACAACAGGAACAGAAGGCACAGCAGGCACAGCAGGCACAGCAGGCAC
>Ga0307511_10003455_pt1 | contig 16243 bp, 13 predicted proteins | sample 13_EM_MG_FD_200266 | JGI IMG/M metagenome (GOLD analysis project Ga0307511, IMG submission 200266) | Populus trichocarpa ectomycorrhiza microbial communities from riparian zone in the Pacific Northwest, United States - 13_EM | ecosystem: Host-associated > Plants > Roots > Unclassified | place... | reverse complement strand
CCCGTGATGACTGTATCTCTTTATTTCAATTATTTTGAGAGGCAGCACATGACTTGAGGTGATGTTTTAACCCTTTTAATTGACTTCTTGGCTTCAATGATTGCCATGTCGAATTTGATTATGAGCCAAGGGCATACATGTTTATGGCACTAACAAACAACTTGTTTATGAAATATTTCAAGGATTGGATTCATGTTTTATGAAATTTCTCCAGTTTATCTGTATAACGAGATTTTCTGAGAAATCTAAAATAAGCCTTGAATACATTGCTCAATTCTCTGTTGAATCCTAAGATAAAAAGTTTTATCAATCTTGTCCCTAAGGTTGGGTCAATCCATCCATGTTTTTTACCTTTTCTTTCAAGTTCTCTTATAAAAGGACGCAATGAGAGAAATTGCAGGGACCCAGTTGATAAAATATTTTGTTTCGGGACCTAAGGATTGAATTGAGATTTTCCAGATTTTTCTTATTGCTTGCAGCTTCAATTCCTTAGAATTGTCTTAAATAATCTAATCCACGATTTAATTAAGGAAATACAAGGTATGATTGCTGCCTATGTACAAATACAACGGTGTAGCTGCAGAAAGTTCACATCACCAAGTCATGATCATCAACACCTCAGGAAAAATAAATCACTTGTTCATCACCAAATTGGAGTAGACATGGCCGAAGTCACATTCAAAAGGGAGTTTTTATTTTTTATTTTACTAAATAAAGACAAGCTATAACTCGATCGAGATTTATATCAAATTATTGGCATTACATGGCAGTTTACAAGTCTATGAAGCCGTTGAATTGTCTCGCTAAATTCGGAAAATTAATTAATAATGAAAAGGATAGAAAAATACAATCCAAAAATAATAAAACAACATGACTTGCAGTCTCAACCACAAATTCTAATTCAAGAATTGGTCCAACCATTTGGTTTGGTAATTTAATGCTATCTTTGTCACCCCTTTCAAGGTCAATATCAACTCGAGCCTCGGGAAAACAAATTTTTCCTCTAAGTAAAGATGCAATGATATGAGAATTCTCGAGGCATAATTTTGAACCCAAACATATAATTTTTAAATTAAAGGGATCAAATGAAAATTGAAAAACAATCTCGAGGCATTTTTCACCAAAGGCTCTGAGTGAACAGTGCCAAGTTAAAAAGGGGCTCTATTTTCCCTCACTTTCAATTTTGTTCCTCTTATTCTTAATGTTTTTGTAAATAAAAAAAACCGAATCCTTTTTTTACAAAATAAACATCAATCTAGTATCGAATTCATTCTTTTTTTACAATGTCATAATTATCAAAGAATCATCCCAACCCAATAGCTTAAACTTTTAGGTGAAGTCCCAAAATATAATTTATATTATTCTCTAAAGCTTGAAACTTACACATATCCACATTACCTTATACTTGATTTTTATCAAATAAATAAAAATTGTGAAATTCGAACTCGTGATCGTTTGGTCATTAAGGCTTTGATATCATGTTAAAGAACCATCTCAACCCAATAACTTAAATTTTTAGATGAAGTCCCAATATATGATTTATATTATTCTCTAACAATAATCTAATAGAAAATAAATTAAAAAAAAATTATCATAATCTACCGTGATAATAAATTTTTCACCAGATCTTTTAGCTTTTTTATATATAAAAAAAATGAATTACACATGGAGGATGTATTAGGATTTAAGAAAGTAAAAAAAGGATCATCCAAGCTTTGTAATATTAACGAAGACCCTTTCACAGTCACAAGTCCAATGCCATTCATGCATAGTGTTTACTCTTCCACCAACAATATTCTACAGAAAGCAGAAGTTGAAAGTTAGGTCACCTCCTCCCATTCATCTCACTCGTTAAATCCTTGAAGAAGCCCTGATTAGGCCCAGACATACCACATGCATGTGTTTTATGCTCTCTCTCATTCTCTCTTTATTTTTTTTTTTCATTTTAAATATTGATATGATTTAATGGACTGACTTGATGATTATGGTATGGGAATTTAAATTATAAGATTAAGTTATGAGAAATAAAATTCAGAAAAAACCGTCTAGTCCCAACATAAATAACTCACATTTAATTAAATCAGAATGATGAATTTACATAGAAACTATACTTGAAAGAAGAATATTTGATATTGTGGTGTGAGGTTTTTTTAAAAAATATTTTTTGTTTATTTAGATTTTTTTAAAATTTTTTATATTAATATATTAAATTATTAAAAAATATTAAAAAATATATAAATATAAAATAAGATAAATATATTTTTAAAATCACCGAAAAAAAAGAAAACTATCACTCTCAAAAACTATAATAAAAAGAAAGTTCAAAATTAAAATATTGGTGTAGCCTTTTCAAAGAAAAATAAAGCAGACCAATGCATTCAAAAAAGCAAAAGTGCCAACAATCAAAAACACATGCTTTCAAGAACAAGACAATTTCTCCTTTTTCTTCTCTACCTAGCAACCATCACCAAGTATCTTCGAGATGAAGAAAGCAAAATGCCTGTAAACACACACTAGAGACACAGAGAGAGACCAAATTAGTGAAGCATAAAATCTAAAACAATGAGGCACCATTATGGCACAACCACTCTGTTCTTCTTCATCACTTTCCTTTCTCTCTTCTCCTCAAAATTTGCCTCATCTTTAGACACCTTAACAGCAACACAATCTCTCATAAATGGCCAAACTCTCATCTCCACAAGCCAGGGCTTTGAGCTTGGATTCTTCACTCCTGGCAATTCAAGAAACTGGTATGTGGGGATATGGTACAAGAACATACCAAGAACTTATGTGTGGGTTGCTAACAGAGACAAACCTCTTTCAAACTCCTCTGGAACCTTCAAAATCTTCAATCAAAGCATTGCTCTATTTGATCTAGCTGGGAAAGTCGTATGGTCATCCAACCAAACCAATGCGAGAAACCCAGTTATGCAGTTGCTAGATTCAGGAAACCTTGTATTGAAAGAGCAAGTAAGTGAAAGTGGTCAGTTTTTGTGGCAAAGCTTTGACTATCCAACTGATACTTTATTACCTGACATGAAGTTAGGCTGGGATCTCAACACGGGTCTAGACAGGTACTTGAGTTCATGGAAAAGCAGTGAGGATCCTGGTACAGGTGATTTCTCTTTCAAGCTAGAGTATCATGGATTCCCTGAAGTATTCTTGTGGAAAGATAATGAAATTGAGTATAGAAGTGGGCCATGGAATGGACAAAGATTTAGTGGTGTACCAGAGATGAAGCCTGTTGATTACCTGAGTTTCAATTTTATCACTGAGCAAGATGAGGTATATTACTCGTTTCACATAGCAACCAAGAATTTATATTCAAGATTGACAGTTACTTCATCTGGGCTGCTCCAACGATTTGCATGGATTCCAGAGACACAACAATGGAATAAATTTTGGTACGCACCAAAAGATCAGTGTGACAACTACAAAGAATGTGGTGCATATGGTATTTGTGACTCGAATGCATCACCAGTTTGCAAGTGCTTGAAGGGTTTTCAGCCTAAGAATCATCAGGCATGGGATTTGAGAGATGGGTCAGGTGGGTGTGTTAGGAAGACAAATCTGGAGTGCTTGAAAGATAAATTTCTGCACATGAAGAACATGAAATTGCCACAGAGCACAACATCATTTTTGGACAGGAGTATGAGCCTTAAGAATTGTGAATTGTTGTGCTCAAGGAATTGTTCTTGTACTGCTTACGCTAACTCAAATATCAGCAATGGAGGGTCTGGCTGTGTGATTTGGACCGGAGAGCTCTTTGATTTGAGACAATATCCAGAAGGTGGACAAGATCTTTATGTTAGATTGGCAGCTTCCGATATAGGTATGTTCATAACTCTCTCCTTTTTCGTTTCTACTACTTTTTTTTTTAAAAAAAAAAAACTTTAATTTCTTATAAATAGTGGAAGTTGGATAGGAAATATATGATTGTCTAGGAGTTGATTCACATAGTCGATTTTGAATTCCGTGTGATCCTTGCATAACTTGAGCACAAACAATTAACATATGATGATTATTAACTAGGAAGAAGAGGAAATAAATTGTAGGTCTGAGACATAAATGTGCTGGTGCAAGGAATGTACGATTACATTAATGGATCACTGAATTTGCATCTACCCACCTTGTGATTCACGAGTGGTGTTGTGCGTTGCTTGTTTTTGAAAACAAAAAGGCAAAAGCCATCTTATGCAAATTCCAAGTAAATATCATCAAGAAGAAACCAAATTGTTGGTGCCTTGATTTTCTACTGATTGCTATCGATGAACCTTCTTTTTTTGTTTTTTAATCCTGGCCGTCCATTGTTTGGATCCCACTCCTGAGTGGGCTCCAGGTGTTTGAATAGACCAATTACATCACCGGCCGACTGTGATGGTACCCTTGGGGTAGGGTCCCCGTAATCTTGGAAGCAAATAAAAGAAAGACAAAATTTATGCATCACATGGTTGGGTGGTCAAGACTCAAGTGTGTTACACGCGCATTTGTTTGTTTTAAATTATTATTTTTTTTAAAAAAATAATCGTTATTATACTCTTAAATATCACAAAAGCTTGATAACAATAAAACCAAAAACTAGAAATTCAATAACTTAAACTTTTTAAATATCTTAAATTATTAAGGTTTTTAATAAATTGATTAATCTTATTTGAATATGGTTAGGTCAATATCAATAATTGTTTAAATAAAAAAAAATATTATTTAAAAAAAAAAAAATTCTTCTAGATATACTTAATGACTTATTAATCAATTTGATAACTTAAATTCAGTTTTTTTTTTTCTAATAACTATAGTTATTTGACCATAGTTAGAATTCGAGGATTGCTTAAATAGGATGGTAATAAAGATGGCTGTGATGGTCATATGTTTGTATAATTGTGATAATAGGCAATCGCCGTCCTCTTTATGAAAGTTGTCCCATCTCTAAATGATTTTTTTTTCTTTTTTTAAGGATTGTCAAGTAGGCCCCATTTGATTAAAAGTTGGGTCCAAATAATCCCAGCGGTGATGGGCCGACATTGTTGACTTTGTAGGTTCCTATTGGGTTACAAACTTGGGAGTCCTTTTCATCCCTTTTCTTTACAAAATCAAGATCACTATTAATAATTATTCATTTGGACCCACTCTCTTTTTTTTTTTTTCAATTTAATCCTCTAAAGTCAGTTTTGGAACTTTCGAGAGATTAGAAAAATTGACAAAGAAATGCATGGGTTAGATTTGCTATCTTTTCTTAAATCCCATCAAGGCATTGAGATAATTTCCCCCCATTTCTTTATGGTATAAGATTAGGGTACTTTTTAACTTTTGAAATTCTCGAGGCATCAAGATGATTTCCCTCTATTTTTCTTTTGTCACTGTATCATGTGAGCTTCTACCTATTTTTTTTTAGTTATTTTTAAATTATTTTTTTCTAAAAAAAATATTAAACTATCTTTTTTAATGTTTTTTCCGGTTAATTTTGATATACTGATATAAAAAATATTATTTTAATATATTTTTAATTAAAAAGTATTTTTAAAAAACACTCTACACTGTATTACAAAACACTTAATAATATAAGATTAAAACTAGAGTTTTTTTAATTAATTTTACAGATTATATCTTTTATCAGGTCTTAATTAGATTCATGCATAATAAATGATGAGCTGGCCTCCAAGCATGTGGATGATTTTTTTCCACAACATTTCTCAAGTAAGATATGGTTATCAAGCAGCCATTTGGTTGATTCTTAGAGCTGAAAACTACATATAATAGTTTGCAGAAATCATGGCTAGAATGAAGACTCACTGTGAAAGAAAGCCACGGCAGAAAAGCAAGTAGGTGACCCACAAGGACACTTGTTTCCATGGCCATGCGCCGGACCTATAATGGCTACTTATTAGTCAATGTTAGGTCAAGTGTTCGCATTTCTAACATGGTCTTAACTAAACTGGAAAAAAAATTGAGGGTGATTGATTTAGAAAACGCAAGTGAATGAATATCTTAAGCCTCGTAGGATCTTCAAAGTCAAGGCAACAAACACCCTTGGCATAATGTAGTGGAATCAAGACATGAATTTGGACTAAAGAAGGATAACAATCATCCTCAAGCTCGTACATTTTGGTGAAATTGTGCCCAAATGACCAAGACTAATAACAAATCTGTTCTTGTCAGGTGATGGAGGGAGTGCAGACACTATAATTATTTGCATTGCTGTTGGCATTGGCATTTTAATATTATCACTAACTGGCTTTTCCATATGGAAGAGGAAGAGATTGCTGAGTGTATGTAATGGAACACAGCAGAAAGGTAATGTAAAATTGATTCAAGAACTCAGTAAGGCGATTTGTATGAAAAGAAAGTAGTTGCTGTATTATGTTTATCCATGATGAATTTGTCTTGCAATCTCTAAAACCAGGTCCTCAAGAGAGAAGCCAAGATTTATTGTTAAATGAGGTGGTTATAAATAAGAAAGACTACTCTGGTGAAAAAAGCACAGATGAACTAGAACTGCCACTGTTTGATTTTAGTACAATAGCAGCAGCTACCGGCAATTTCTGTGACGAAAATAAACTTGGAGAAGGTGGCTTTGGTTGTGTTCACAAGGTAAATTCTTTTGTTAAGATAATGTAGGGAAAGAATTTGGAACGATTATCAGTAGCTTTAATGCAGACCAAATGCGTGACCCTGACAGAAAGTATGTGACAATGCCAGGGTAGGCTAGTAGAAGGCCAAGAAGTAGCAGTCAAGAGGCTGTCAAAGAAGTCTGGTCAGGGAACAGAAGAATTCAAGAATGAGGTCAGGTTAATTGCAAGGCTTCAACACAGAAATCTTGTTCGACTGCTCGGTTGCTGCATTGAGATGGATGAGAAGATTCTTATTTATGAGTTCATGGAAAACAGAAGCCTGGATTCTGTTCTATTCAGTTAGTCCCTTTTAACATTTGGTTCTCTTGTGCATCTCATTGATTAGATTTGAATTCAAGCTACTTATTTTGGTAAAAATATTGTTACAGATAAGGCAAAAAGCTCTCTACTAAATTGGCAGAGGCGCTTCAACATCATCTGTGGGACTGCTAGAGGACTTCTGTATTTACATCAGGATTCCAGATTTAGAATTATCCACAGAGATCTCAAAGCAAGCAACATTCTGCTTGATGGGGAATGGACTCCAAAAATATCTGACTTTGGCATGGCTAGAATATTTGGTGGAGATCAAACACAAGCAAACACCAGGAGGATAGTAGGAACATAGTAAGTACTACAACTAGATTTCTTTACTGCCTTAAGGCTGCAAATCTCACTTTCCTCTTCTTATCTAACTGTCATATTGGTTACATATAGTGGTTATATGTCTCCGGAATATGCAATGGATGGGCTATTCTCAGTGAAATCAGACGTTTTCAGCTTCGGAGTTTTAGTTTTGGAGATTGTATGTGGGGAAAAGAACAGGGGGTTTTATCACTCAAACAGTGAACTTAACCTTCTTGGGAATGTAAGTATACAAGTGAATTTCAGTGGCTTCACTTCTCATTGAAAATGAGAAACTTATTGATCGACAAACATTGAACTTGAAATTTTGCAGGTGTGGAGGCAGTGGAAAGATGGGAATGGATTGGAAGTGTTAGATATATCAGTTGGCAGTTCATATAGCCCTAGTGAAGTTTTGAGATGTATACAAGTAGGCCTTTTATGTGTCCAAGAGCGAGCAGAAGATAGACCAACAATGGCTTCTGCGGTGTTGATGTTGAGCAGTGAAACTGCATCAATGCCCCAGCCTAAAACTCCTGGTTATTGCCTTGGAAGGAGTCCTTTTGAAACTGATTCCTCTTCAAGCAAACAAGATGAATCATTCACTGTAAACCAAGTTACAGTTACAGTGCTAGATGCTAGGTAAAAGAAACTGTATAACTCTTCTAGCATATTTGTATATTCATAGATTTTGTTATACCTCCCCAGCTGTTGTGATTTACAGTTTTTGTGTATTGGTGCATCTCCTTTTGATAACTAGTGTGGGATATCCATGTTTAATTTATAGTTTATACAAGCTATAAGCAACCTTGGATAGGTTGTTTTCTCACAAGTGCACATAAAAATTGAATCACAAACATGAAGTTATGAAATGCTGTAGTTTGCTCGACATGTAAATCAATAACACAAGGAATTCAGAAAGATTAGATTCCATCTAGCATATTTGTGTGTCTCATCAGTTTTTGAATGCTACATCAAGGGCTGCAATTCGCTGTTCTTGAGTATTAACAAGTAGCCTGAGACTGAGAATTCAGGATGATTAGAGTGCCAACCGATGCAAAAATTAAAGCCCGTTTCTGATCGACATTACAGATTTAAGATTGCCGGCAGACACTCTTGGAATCTAGCGACAGGCCAGAAACATGTTTGGCGTCCGAAAAGGAACGTGTAAAAGAAATTACTGTTCATAACCAGGAAACAGAAGACAAGAATCTCAACAAGTACATTCAGGATCTATTTTCCATCTCTCTTTGCAGATTCTAACTTGACAGACTAATTTCCTATCCAATTTGGTAAAAACACAACGCACTCAGATGAAAAGCAATTCATCCAGAGCAAATTAGACTATAGAGTAAATGAATACTATCAACAATATCAATCAAAATCCAAATTATAACCTAAGAAGAATTATCACAGCATCAGAATCATAGCCTTGTCTACAAAATCATCCTGAAAAAATCTGAAACACAGAAGATTAGAACATGAATAAGAAACATAGAGACTATTGAGTGCAGCTTTGCAAGTATTATCAGTACCTGGAATCAGCCTTTTTAGGCGAATCAGCTGCACATTCTACATGATTTTGTAGTAACAGTTCCCTCCAGAGAGAAGGATCTGATATCGTTTGCCGCAGGGACACTTGAAATGAACGATGAAGCAATCCCCAGATTTCTCCACACAAACAGATTCTTCATAATCTTTCATTGAATCACTCTGCATCAAACATATTATTCACAATCTTTCATTAAGTAAAATCATAACACACTCCAATTTAACAAAAATCATCTAACAGTCGAAAAGATCGACAACTCAGTAATGAAACACAAGAATCATAAGTTCATTTTCGTGTCAGGACAAACAGAGAAATTAAGGGTAACAGTTTTACCTTTTCAGTTGCATCAGTAGGGTTATCTTCAGGGCCTAATTTCTCAGCTTCTTCTTCAAAATCACATGGCTCAGCAAAAAAGTCATCAGTATCGGGCATAATTTCGTCCCACCATTGATTTATTTCCTTCATACTGTCCCTCATCTTCTTCAGCCACTGTTAATCACCATAAATTCCCCAAACCCTCGATTATAATCATCTTAAAGCCACAAAATCCTCTCTATATCCCAAGAATCCAAAAACAAAATATCTAAAAGGAAAATTTCCAAGAATCACATTTCCAAGAATCTTTTTATCATCATTATCAAAACTTAATTAAAAGATGCAGATTAAGACAATTACAACAGAAACTAATCAAGAATTACTACCAACCTTGAAACTGGAACTTCCATTGGAACTTGAAGACCTTGAAAGGCTCTTGTTAGGAGACAGGTCTGACACTGATCTTCTCAACGGTGGCTTTGGAGGCAGAGACGCACTTCCCTTCTTAGAACTCCCCGGTGGCGATTGTGCGACCAAGTTGGCCACATTTGGCGGGGAAAAAGGATCAGAAAGGCAGCGGCGGAGGACAGGGTCAGTACTGCAAATGGGTTGGAGAATCTTGGAGAAACCCGATACAGAATTAGGGACATTGTTGTTGTCGTTAGTAGTAGTGGTTTCATGGGGTTCAACAAACAGTTTCTTGGGTTTCTTTGTGAGTTGGTCTTGTGGGTTATGGTCAGGAGACCTGCGTTTGTTGGCAGAGGAAGAGGCAGAGCAGCCACAAGTAGTGCAAGGAGTACTGTGGTGGTGGTTGTTGGTAGAGGGGTCAAGGCGGAGAAGAGAGAAATCAATGGATTCATCTTCTAAGTTGTTGGCTGCGGGGATTTGGAATTCTTGAAGATTAAAGTCGCACATTTCTATGATCTTTCGGCGGCGTTTCTCTCTGATCTTTCTTTCTCTCTTGGAAGGCGAAGGAAAGAAATCAAGAATAGGAGGCGTAGCTCTAAGTGGGGGATCATATATAGATTGAGAAGGGACATTGGAATACCAATAGTAGGATGACACGTAGCGGTTTTTTGGGTTTAGTGATGAGGTGGCAGAAGAAGATTGGTGAAGGAGGTAGTTTGTTTTCGCGCCAAGTTGATAACTGTAAAATAGTTCAGTTATGTTAGGTGGGCCTTTATGGGATCTTTGAATCGGTATATAAGACTAGTCAATTAGAAGCATTAATTTATTTCCAATCAAATTGATGATCCTTACCGTTTAGTCGTGGATGCTTACAGAAAGTGACACTGATCATCTTCTCAGCATCAACAACCGCAGTGGTTCTTTTGTTGGTTTTAGTTGCCTTGTACGTTTTATGGAAGAGGAAGAGACAGGGAGGTAGAAGGAGAATATGCACAAGCAGAGGAGAGAGTTTGGAAAAAAAGGTATTCTTCTAAGGGGTTGAGAAATTATTAGAGTTGTCAGTGTTAAGCAAAAATTGTGGAAGGATTCGATCTTTAATGCGTTTGGTCCGGCAAATCTAAGCTATTTGGTTTTTACTTTGTTGATTCTGCTTTCTCACTTTTTTATGTGTTTCATGTACTTTGATGTTGATTCCTCTTTCTGCTGCATGATCTTAGGAGGTTTTTGAATGCTGTAAGGATCTCTTGCTTTCTCAATTCACTGTGTTTCGCTGCACTCTGTTTTTCTGCATCTGTACTGAGTTCGAGCATAGCCAGGATCACGTTGCCCTAGATACGGATATGCTATAGTTTCTGTTTTTTCTTTGCCATTCATCCATACATAGAAGTGATTCTTTCTCTGAATATTCCCATTGTAAAGAATCTGAACGTGAAACTGTTGAAAGGAAATTAGTACAAACAGATATAGAGTTATTATGAATCCCATTTTGGCTGTTTCCTTGTACAGATGTTCAATCTTCTGTCATGTCTGCTATATATTTTGACATTAGTGCTTGCATTGTTGGAGATATAGTCAACAGTGCTGCTTAGTTGATGGATAAATTGGTTTCAAGCCGAATAATGGTTAACAGGAAATCACAATTGGTTTTCTGTTTGGGGGGGAGAGGAAAACAAGAAATTTGCAGTATGAGCTCGTCAGAAAGATGACTCTAAAACAAAGGGATAAATTCTTTGACACCGGATTGGTTTCCTGTTTGTCTTACAGTATTTTGTAAAGGCAATCACAATTTATCCATAAGAAGCACTGTTGACTATATCTCCAACGATGCAGGAACCAATGTCATCTTTCTAACTATTTTGCTTAATCTTATTAATTTACTTAAATATCCGGTGGTGTGATGTTTTCAAAATAAAAGCGAACGATTTAATAGGAAAAGGCAACTAAGCTCCTAGAGGCTTAGAGAATAAATATAAATAAATGAGAAGTATTATAGTAATTAAATAAAGAGTTGATAAATATAAATAGAAAAAGATAAAGAAAAAGAATTAAAAAGAGAGAGAATTAGAGGAGAGAGAGAAAGAGAGAGAAAAGGAAAGAGAAATATAAAAAATAAGTTGTTAAGGAAGGTTTATGCTTTAATATATATAAGGGTTGTTATTAGTTGAGATTTTTGAATTTATTGAACATTAGGATTTTGAAGATTGTTTAATTGATGAGTTGATTGAAATGTTATGGATTAATTGTTTTGGGTAATGGTTTAATTAATTGAATTTTAAATGATTTTATTAGAACTAATGATTTTGAGATTAATTGGTTTAATTGATGTGTTGGCTGTAAGAATATTGAGGGAAAAAAAACCCTTGCTCAAAGTCTGGACAATATGGTCTTGAAGTTGAAAATAACAAAATTTCAATTTGGTCCCTTAATTTGTGAAAATTATAATTTAGTCTTTGAATTTTGGAAAAATTACAGATTGATCCCTAGAGCATAATTTGAAATTATGGATAGAATCGAGGATGAATTATGGGCAAAATTTCAGTATAGTTGTGAATTTATGATATTTTTAGTTTGGTCCTTTAATTAGACAAAATTACAATTTGACCCCTAAAAATCTGAGAAAATTTCAGAATGGTCCCTAGCTATAATCTTGTTTTTTTAGATTGATTTGATGAATAATTGAGGGTTATTTGGTGAATTATTATCAAGTTTTATGATTTGTTTTCTTTTGAATTAAATTTCAAGAAAACCATTTAATTTTTTGGTTTTTGAAAAAAATGACTAGGTTGATTGATAAACATATATGGTTATGAATTAGACCCTTAGTTAAGTATATTAAATAAGTTGTACATTCTTTTCGAGTTGTTTTGGAATATGTTTCCTTTTATATTCAGATAATCCCGATATTCTACCTACAGGACATTAATAGGATTGCTTTCGGTATCTGCTTTCGAGTTTTGTTCGCTCTTGACTCAAGTGAGTGGATAATTTTTCATATGCATAAGAAATAATATAAATATTTGAATTGTTAATACGAATTAGATTGTGCTTTTTGATAATAGATATGTTGATTATTAACATTATTACGATAAAGTATGATCAATTATTAAATTTAAATTCTTGATATAAGCCAACATGTACTTTTGAATTGACTTTTAAATTGATAGCTTTTCATTTGATTAATGTCACGAGTTGAGCCTTGAGATGTGAATATATTTGTTTCATTATGATATGAACATCTGGTATGCTAGTCATAATACATATTCTAACAGGGTAGTGTTAGTCTTTGTGCACATCGTATATGAAACTATAGTTGGTCAGGGGAGTCACCAATCTGTGTGGACTGATCATCCCACAGTACGAAGCCACATGCTTATTGCATTTTGATTTTTTGACGAACTTTACCTTATAATATTCTTGTTATGATCTATTTGAGAAATTTTCCTATTAAAACCTAAAGCCATATTTATATATATATATATTCTTTATTATTGTATTATCTTGTGTATGTTTATTGAATGTTATTTACTTAGTGAGTTGTTGAACTCATCTTCTTATTATTATTTTTTTTTTTAAGTCTATAATTTATTAACAAGTCACTTTTATTATATCTTCAAAACCTGTTTTTTTTTTGTTGTGATGTAAGAATTACAACGTTGCATGGAAGATAGGCGGATATGACTTCTTCCATTCTATCCTTCTATCTTAAAGCATTTGAATCTCTCTCTATTTCCCCCCTGATTCCTTTTATCTTCTTATTACGGTTTTACTTTGTGTTCGAAACTTACAAAATCCGTATAAAGCACTAGTAAGCTCCGAAGTTATTGTTGGCTAAATTATTAGCTTGTGTGTGGTCACAACAACATCAAAATGCAGGTTTTAAGGGAGAAAACAAGTCTGCAATTTTCTGCAGAATAGCATGAACAAGAGGAGATATACATTGTAGAAACTTATCACACTTTTCTTTCTTTTCTTCTTCCTTTTTTTCTTCTTCATACATCTCCAGAACTTTCAGCCACATATATACACATAAAACCAACACACCTTAGCCTTACACTTGTTCATCTTAATCACCTTTTAAGCTAACTATTACTCTCTTTCTAACACAGTTTAACTAACTAAAATCAAGGTTAAATAATTGTCACATTAACTTTACTAGTTACAGCATACTAACCTTAACAGTTATGCCATGCCGTGATCATTTAACAACAGGCTTTCGCCCATGCAAGTGTTAACTTACCGCAGAACTTAATATTCATTGCATTCGACAGAAACCAATTGCGTCAGGTTTAGTTAAGGGAAAATATTGTCAATCTGACGAGAGTTTTTAACAGAAATGTGGAAAATGAAGTTGTTGAACAGTATTTACAGGACCAAGGAAGTTGACAGTTACCGTTGCAGACTGCAGAGTTGACAAATTATAATCTGCACAGAACAATCAGTAAACACCTGTTAATGGATCAAACAAATGCCAAGATATTCTCAAGTGGCAAAGTAGAAAAGTTTACCTATTAGATAACTTATAATCCACACCTGTAATCAGGAAACTGCATGTGCTGACTGCTAGTGTTGACATATTTCAAATGAAATAAATGTAATATTTTGTGAAGGCAGCCACGATATCATTTCTGCTATTGACCATATTTTCCATTTCTTGTTCAAGTTCTATCTAGCAAGCCAAAATATGGACCTGCTTAGTCTAATATATTACAGTTCCTTTTCTACATCAACTAATTATCAAGAAGAGTGGAAGAACAAACACTTGTTTTTGCCCAACATAATCAAAATTGACCGCAGAAATGGTCACTACTGGTTAGCAGATGAAATTTCATCAACGTAGAGAAATCATTCAAAGAATGCTATTTCTTCGTGTCAAGAAATCGAGAGTAAATGTATGGAAAAAAGACCACATAAATTTGAACTGAAGAGAGTGGAACTAAATCAATCATGGATACCAAGAAATCACTCCTGATCTTTTTTCTTATAGTCTTCTTGCCATTATGTGATTCCATATATATATATATATACCATAACCGTTAATCAATCCCTTACAGCTAGCAATGTTCTGATTTCAGAAGAAAGAACTTTTGCATTTGGATCTTTTAGCCCTGGTAAGTCAAGGTATAAATATCATGGCATCTGGTATCATAAGATAACAAGACAAACTCTTGTGTGGGTAGTAAACAAAAATGATCCCATTAGTGGTCCCTCAGGGGTCCTCGTGGTAAACCCTGAGATGGAAAACGTGTTCTGACATGAAGTTTCCTCCGTGGTCCACTATAAGATCATCAAGTGCTGGTGCAGCTCAGTTCCTGGATTCTGGAAATCTTGTTTCGGTCAAAAATGAAAGTAAAAGAATTGTTTGGCAAATATTTGATTATCCTACTGATACGATGCTTCCAGTGATGAAGATCACGTTGGACGGCGAGTTGGTCTTGATCGGTTCTTAACACTGTGGAGATCAATGATGACCCAGGTAGTGGGGACTACACATGCAAGCTCAGCCCTGCTGGGTCTCCACAGGTCTTTTTGTACAAGGGTTCTGTGAGGCCCGTAGTAACTTTTTTTTTTTATAAAAAAAGTCTTAGCCTAAATGGTTTTGTTTCCTTTGCTAGCCCATCTTTGCTAGCCCATGTTAGTCCAATTTTTGCGGCCCAAAAAGTGTGTGTGTGTGTGTCCAGCTGAGACCTAGACACGCACGTTTTCTTACTCTCCCGTTTCTCTACCCTTTTGCTGCAAATTCCTTTCTCATCAAGCACGAAGTTAATTAATTAAGCAAGTTACTGTAAGTTTCCTTTTTTTTTTTTTAATTATTTCTATTTGTTTCATTGTATTATTTTGGGTTTATTTTTTTATAATTAGTTCCTTAGAATGTTAGAGTTTATGATAATTTAAGAGTTTGTTTGATTAATTTATGTATGTGTATACCATATATATGTGAGCATGTATTTAAGTTGTATTAAGAATAATTAGCATGTGATTTTGATTAATAGATATATTTTGGGTAAAACCTAAAGAATTTGAATGCTTGAAAGAAATAGGGAATTGTTGCAGAATTATATAGAAAAATCATGTTAAAATTATGAAAAATCTGTTTCTAGGTTGAAAATGGTGAAATTTCTGTTTGGTCATTGAGTTTTGGTAAATTATGATTTTGCTCCTAGATTTTGAAAAATTACAATTTAATCTCTGTGCTTAAATAATAGTTTTAAGATAGATTTTGATAGAAAATTAAGTTTTATTGATGGTTTATTATAAAAAAAATAGGTTTATTTTGAATTAAAATTTAATGTTATTTTACAATAAAATATGTTTAAGTACTTTAGAAGTCTCGCATAGAATAAAACATATTTGTACAATGACCAAACTAAAACTATAAAAAATTGCACAAGTAAAACTCAATTTTCTATCCAAATTTATCTTAAAAACTGTTATTTATGTCTAGAAACTAAACTGTAATTTTTCAAAAACTAGAGGCAAAATCATAATGTTTCAAAACTCAAGGACCAAACTAAAACTTTGCCACCTTCAACCTCTAAACATGATTATTTCTATATAATTCTACAATAATTCCCTATTTTCTTTAAGCATTCAAATTCTTTAGGTTTTACCCTATATATATATATATATATATATATATATATATATATCAAAATCAGATACTAATTATTCTTAATACATGTTTATAAGCATATATTGCTACACATATTCAAATCAATTCAATAAACCCCTAAATTAT
>Ga0307511_10003454_pt1 | contig 16244 bp, 10 predicted proteins | sample 13_EM_MG_FD_200266 | JGI IMG/M metagenome (GOLD analysis project Ga0307511, IMG submission 200266) | Populus trichocarpa ectomycorrhiza microbial communities from riparian zone in the Pacific Northwest, United States - 13_EM | ecosystem: Host-associated > Plants > Roots > Unclassified | place... | reverse complement strand
CTGCTATTTATCCGTGTACTGCTGGTAAATTAACTATGTAATCAACGTTAACCATACTCAAAATAAATAAAAAAACACCATCCACGTTTGAAATTCCCTGTAAAAAAATCATCATCAATCCTAGCCATGCATTCGCCCAAATTCATTTGCATATGGAAAATCATACAAAAAATATAATCAACTTGAATGATGTTTAAGTGCCCTATCCAAAACATAATTCGTTAAAGGTCACAACCTAATGGTACACAAAATTCCATTTATGTATTTGTGGTGAGAACTTTCTGCTAGATCCCACTTCTAGTGGAGTTTCTTCAATACTTTGCACCAAACCACACGGTGGTTGCGTTCACCAGTACTCTGTTCAAACTTGTTCATCTTTATATTCAAAACCTATCCATTATATCTAAGCATGCTTTTCTCACCTTATCGGGGACTAATACAGCTGGATCGATTGTCTTGAAAGCAGGACCTAGTGGTGTGGTGTAAGCACTGCAAACAAAAAGGATAGAGTAAGGACCAAGATGTCATACACCACTCACCCACTCAAATTGCAAATGGCGCCACTTTAAGGGGAAAATAAAAAAACCTCCCGTTCAAAACATAGACAAAACAATTCAAAATTTTCCAGAAGAAAAGATGCCAAAATGCAAGAACGTATTTTAACATATAAATATAACAGCACATGGAGACAACCAGAAGTGGATAGCAGCATAAATCCAACACTTCAATTCTAACAATAATGGTATTAAGTGGCCTAACACTGCTAGAGATCCATTAAGTTGTAAATCAATGTAATAAGTCAGAAGAATTGGTTTGAACCTCAACTATATGATAGATGCATGCTTGTTATTAAAAACAAATGTATATAAAGAGAAACAGCCAGACCTTGTAAGACTGAGATGATGTCATCAGTTAGACAACTAGCACAACCTAATCCTTACTAGACCTAAACTTTGAGTCAGCAATTGATGAGCCGATAAAAAATTGTGCTGGCAGAGCACATTAAAGAAAAATGAATTTTTTCCCCATAGTTGTGGTAGTGGTAGAGAAAAATAACATGTGAAATTGGGAGTTAGAGATGACATTCCAGAATCAATTAATCACCAGAGACAAAATTTGGATTTTCACACTGCCCCAACCAATTTGCTTTTAGGCTGACGGGGTTCCTTCATTATTCGTACCCCACTCTTCCTCAGGCTCGTTTCCATTAACGAGTACAGCACCATCCGTGGACTCTGCATCCACCACAACTGCTTCCTCTTGGCTCCCTTCTTCGCCATTCTGTTCATCTCCATTCTCTTCTTCGGCCTGTGAGAAATAGAATATATACATGTAAAAACAAAAAGTCACAAACTGAAAAGAAGAATAGTCACCAATGCATTCATTTAGTGCAGCTCTCCAAATAATAAGGAAAATCAGGAAATTTATAGACTACTTGAGCATTGAACAAGTAATCTCATAACACAAGCAATCTTTTGTGAGATTAAAGTAGGCTACATGCATGCCATCGATCATTTAGGAGGAAGATTTCTCAAGAGAGGAAATACAAATGCACATCTCATAACACACATCACCCTACTAAATGAACTTTAAATAAATGGAACAAAGAAAGGCAGCTGAAATGTAAAAGCGATTTAAAACCCTATTGACAAAATACCTCATGATCAAAGTCTCCATTTTCAAGAGGTTCCTCCTCTTCTATTTGCATGTTTCTGAAAGCCTCCACAAGGGTGATGTGAGGTTTATCAGCATGTGTTTGGTAGTCCTCTGCAGGAGGATACACGCCCCTACAGAAGCAATATCAGAGCCATTAATATGCTATTTATCAGAAAATTCAAAAATTCACATTAAAATTCTGTGTTATGCTGTAAGCCATATGTGAATTTGTTATGCTGTAAGCCATATGTGAATTTGTGGAGAGTGTACACAAGTGCTCTTCAAAAGTACCTTGTTTCTGCAGCTCTAGATTCAACAGATAAAGCAACTTGCCAATCATCAAACATATTTGGATATTCTTCAGGATCAGCCAGAGATTCAGCAGCTTTTGGATTAACCTATAAAACAACACAAACTAGGACCATAAGACTCATGCTATGTGTGAACAAAACAATATCTACAGACCTATTACTTTAATTTAAGAAAAAAAATCATTACTTTAGAAATTTTAAATAGGATAGCAAGGAATATATATCAATAATAATAGATTAATATATATTAGTTTTTTAACTGGTAATTGGAGTTCTTTGTATTACAGAGCCTAGTGATGGGGAGAAAGCATTGCTCAGGGAAAAGAAATAAAATAAATTTAGCTTTATCACAATTTATTCCAGCCCTAGAATTACAGTATAATGTCACTTGAAGTAACAGTTTACTTTCTTTTAAACTGAATCTAATTTGCTTGAAGCTTATTGATGATGTAAATCAATCAAAGCACCCCTCAACAGGATGTAAGATATTGAATTCACATAATTGGATACATGTAGAAAACGAGAATAGGAGGATCATAGCGGAAGGGCCAGAGACCCAAGAGATTCTAAGTGAAACGAAAACACAAGAATGACAGGATACCTTGTTCAGGTCTTTCCTCCAAAGCGCCACAATCTCTGAAACCTTGCTGGGAAGATAAGATCGTGCCATCAAAGCAGCCTCAGGTATCCGATTGCTGCACGAATAATGCTTCAATGTCTAAAATCAAAAGAACCATTGTTCTCATCTTAAGTAGTTGAGAAAATTACCGTTCCACCAACAGCTGGAGGCAGTCTTCAACTTTGCCCAACATGAATAAACAAAGGAATGCAACATTAATCTTCCCCTGTTCTATTGCCAGGGATCCAAGCTTTGATATCCCTTCAGCATCTCCTAAGGAAGAATACAGCAGCAGCAAACCACTCAAGTCTGTTGCGTGCTTCATGCATTCCTCAGCCATTTCCAACTGCAGTAGCAACTCAAAATAAGAGATATAAGAGTAGACTAGTAACCAGAAAAGCTTCCTGAAATGTGACAGGAACCATAAGCAACAATGTGAAAACTCAAAGTTCATATAGGTATGAACTTGATCTAAAATCCAACAGAAGTTTGCTCATTTAGTCTATAGGATTGTTATATCAAACTATTTCTTCTAACTGCCCCGGCCTCAAGCAAAAAAATGTATACAAACAAATATTATTATTTTAAGCAGCTGTCTCCAAGACCCCAGAACATTTCTCAGTTAAGTGAGATAATAATTCTGCATTCTGTTTTCCACCTCAGCATATATGATGTCCAGGACACATAGGATAAGCACGTAGAATTTTAGTTTACTGCAGTGAAGGCCATAAGTATATCAGACCATAATTATACCTTTCCATTGGACATAGCTAACTCTCCCAACTGTTTCCATTTTGACTCACTCTGCACTTCAATGGCAATTTCCTGTAAAAGAAAGGCATGCCTATTCAGAGCAGACACAAGGTTGTCGTTTTATCCAAAGGAGATGGCGACTTAAGAAAAAAGCTTCCATGACTGCTTGTATAGACTAGCCAAAAATAACATCAACTAGCCTCACCTTTGCAACCTCTAATCTACCAAGCTGTATAGCTAGCTCAAATCTATAATCAGGGTCAGTAGCTACTTCCAGAGCATCCTCTATCATACCTCGTGATTCCAAGAAATGTGCCACACTAGCAATCAAAGTTGATATTCCATCAGAAAACAAGAGCTTCAATACCCAAACTTCATAGTTTAACCAACAAGAAGCAAAGCACATGGTGGAAATTATGAAGTTCTATGAAACGTTTACAAAGGGAAAGGGAAGGCGAAAATGAAGAGCCAGCCCTGTAACCACATAACAATCTCTCAAATTTGAAATTGCAAGAACATTCAAAACACAAACACAACATCTGGATGCTTTATACTAAGAATAAAAAAGGACCACAAATTATGATGACAAAGAAATGGTTTTATTAAAAATAAAAAACAAAAAAACAGTGCTAATGTAGCAAAAGTTTCAAGAAATCTGTCGCACATGAAATTAATATTTCTACAGCAAAAGGTAGGGAATCTTGAAGTCAAAATAGCCAATAAAAACAAAATATAACATAGATTATCATAAATATGAAGAAATTAAAAAGAATCTCCTAGCAATATCTAAGCAACTAATTCTATTTTGTTATAATTTGACAAGCATGAGGCAATAATGATGTTGAACACCCAAAAATAACAATATTTCAAAGTAGCCAACTGTCAAATCACTCATTTTCTGGAGAACAAATATAAATATCCATTTGCCAATATCTAAGAACTAGCAAATGTGAGTACCTATTATGATGTTCTTTAGGAATTGAAGGTAAGAGTTCACTGGCCCTCTCCAGATCTCCCCGCATCACCAGAGTCTTGTACTCAATTAAGCTAAGAAGTAAAGTGTACCCCGTGACACTGCTCGAGGACAGAAGAAGAAAACACGAAAGAGAGGTTAAAAGCAAAATAATATAAATTCCAAAAACAGATAGAGAAAAACTACCTACTTGAATTCTTTGTCTATCAAATACACCCGACTTTGACTAGCAAGGTACCCAAGCAAGTACATGGGGTGGTCCAAATGATACATGGTGGTCACCTAAAACAATTTTGTTAGCTATAAATACAGCAACTTAAAATCCAAGGAAAGGAGTCATATTTGAATGTATCAAGTCAGCAAGCACAAGGATGCAAGGTACCTCGCCTCCAACACAGTAATTGAGCCTCCAGGAGGAGTTATTGTATATGAAACAATCCCCAACCCATAAGCCAGTTCTGACACGTTCATTGGTTTCATGGAGAAGCTCAAATGCATCCTCAACACCTTGTTCATCCACAGGTTTTCCACTATCTAAATAAGATGAAACTATGTCACGCTGCAAAATTAAACAAACATCATTTAAAATTCATTAATGCAGGCATAATGAAGACAGCAAGCGAATACATAAACAAATCAAGAGATCAATAGGGAGACTCACATTGTATTTGAGGATGTAGAATGATGCATCACTAGCAATGGCCACTAAATCTCCACTATCAGCCCAATAGAGATTCTGATATATTCAAGATCAGTGTTAACATTTACTACACAAGGAACTTGGAATAGAAATGTGTTGTCTGGAAAATTGTCAAGACAGCAACAAAACCCATGATACTTACTTTCACAGTAACATCAATTCTCCTAATCAACCTGCATTCAGCCCAGTCATAGAAACAAATAAAATCATTTGAGCACATGGCCAACAGGGTTCCTCCATAAATACGCTCAGCTGAAAAGGTTGGCCGGACACTCTTCTTTTCCTGAAAGAAATCACCATCATTTAACCCCATATTTCACATACAATAGTTAAGATGTTAACACAACAGCTAGAACAACGAATGTTGAGAAACCTAAACAATTCTGTTATCATCCAGGATTTATAAGCCAAAGCATGATTACACAAGTCACAAGATGAAAGCATACACATTACTAGTGACTCTGAGATAAATGTTAAACAATTTTCCTAAAATTAGCAAGGCATGTTACATTTGTTTTCTCTGCCCCAACCAACTTGAGAAAATGTCCACTTCTCCAGAACAATACAATTAACCAAATAGCAAGTATAAGATAAGCTAAGAAAGAGTACAGACCTGGAAATTTTTGCTGAAAATCTTAATCTTTGATGTACTTTCTCTAACAGCAAATTCACCATCCGAAGACCACACAAATTCAAGTGCAGAACCAAATGATCTGTTTCTCCATGCTAAAGCTGTATATATGATGTACTCACCATCTCCACAAACAACAACAAACCTCCCATTGGGATTGTGTTTTAAGCTCTGTAAAATAAGTGCAGCAGAAAAAATAAGTCACCCATGCACCACACATGGACATTCCAAGATAGATTACAAGAACAAATCAGCAGATGTTTTCCTTGGCCTTCTCCCAACACATTTAATGCTATATCTATGTATGTTACAAGCTGCTTTTCCACCTTGATAAATAGTCCATAATGCAACTATGCACATACATGTTACAAGGACTGCTCCCACAAATAAAGTTGGAAAAGAGAAATGGATGCAAGGAACAAGAAAATACAGAACAGTAATTTGTCTCTGATGCATCTAAATCAAGTTTAAGAGACATTTTACAGACTTTACTTCCTACAGGGAAAAAACAGCAATCTGCTCTGGGCTGCTACATCAGTTGAATTTTCTTAACCAACAAGTAATTGTAAATCTTAGAAAAAGATGTTGTCAGTCTAAAATAAGTTATGTTAACCTCACTGGGATGCATGAGGAAATTTACACAGTTTCAAACAAGAAAAAGAAATCATGAAATGTGACAAGAGTTGCCAACTCACTTGGGGGTAAAGATCACATGTTCCCAACTCCTTAACAGCCAAAGGCAATCTTTCACCATCAGTCACCTAAACCATAGAGAACAAAGCCTGATGTAATGCCGAGCAAAAGAACCTTTTGGTTCAAGATTTTATCTCAAGTAGCAATTATGAGGTGGTCTAATTGAATCCAAACCTCAAAATCTGCCCCCACACTCTTAATGTTCACAGTTTGAATTTCATTGTGCTTCGCCCATATAATCTTTCCACTATTGTCCATGCTAGCCACTGGTTCTTCTCGACCGATCTTGACCATAATGGTTCCTTCATCATACCCAATCACAACACTGCACAAAGAAATTGATAGCCATTCTGCTTTTACTCATCATCAACAAAAACTCATTTTCTAAAGATGAGACACATACCGGCGTGAACCTTTCATGTATCCAACAGCCCAAACTCGTTCCAAGCCATAATTCAAGGTGTTCTCAAGCCTGTAAGCAAGGAAACATGTCTTAAAGTCTGTAACATAAAGGCAAACAGAAATCATATAATATGTGTGTGTGTGTGTTATGTATATACACACAACAAGTTTACACCAAAGAACAATAAAGAAAAACAGAAAGCAACTATTTAGCTTAAGCTTTTCAAGATTTTGCATCTTCTAACCCTAATGAATTTAACTCCTCAAAACATCAACCTATTCCAGCCTCTACTCGGCTGCATTCACCGATAGAGACAAATCTTTCCATTTAATATCAAATTATGGCTGCAAATATGCATGTATTCATGAAAATTTCCCGTACTGGTAAAATTAAAATCCTGAGGCTAGTTGACTAAACAAAAGCAGAAGGAACATAGTTTTCAGGTGTATGAAATTCTAGGAAGCCCATATTGCCTGAACAAACAAACCCATAGTCTCGGATTGGGAGATATATAAAAATTAAAAGGGAAAATAATATACAAGTGGTTCACCGAAGAGATATAATAATAAATAAATAAAAATTGTTTCACCAAATCTTTCTTGCAAAAATGCTGAAAATCCTTCTCATTGAGGTTTGCTACTTGAATCAGAATGTATGCATTCCAATTTCAATGTAGAACAGTTATACAAGTGCACATAAAAGTTACCAGAGACATACCAACATTAAGTTTATACAGCAAAATGGATTACCTGTAAGTTGTTGAATGCCATATACGAACAGTCCCATCTTCAGAACCTGTAATTATTATTGGAATTTCAGGATGAAAACATACAGCAGAGACATTGTGTGTGTGGCCTTCTAAGGTCTGGACACAGCTTTTCGTTTGATAATCCCATACCTGCTTGAAAAAATGACCCATTAAGATTATAAATCAAGATAAATGTGTTAAACAAAAAGCTAAATAAACACATAAAGGACAGACCTTCGCAGTGTGATCATCAGAACCAGTGATTAAATAAGGTTTATCTCCACCTGTAAAGTAATCAACACAATTTACTCCTTTCTGGTGAGCATCCAGAGTAAAATTTGGGTCGGGAGAGCCAAGATTCCAAATCTAAAACAAAAAATACCCAATTAAAGTGAGCCAAGTGAAGCATGTAAAGCATATACAAAAATTAGCAGCAGGGAACATCCCTTGTTACCTTTATGGTGCGATCAAGGGATGCACTTGCAAAAGTGTTGGTGTCTTTAGGATTAAAAGTAACTTGCATCACATAATGGGAATGTCCCTCAAATATCTGAGTACAAGCCCATCCCTTCTCCCAGTCCCAAAGTTTTATAAGCATGTCATCAGATGATGACAACACATAGGGAAGGGTAGGATGGACGGCCACACATCTAATGTAATCTGTATGAGCCTCAAAAACTTTAATCTTATCCATTGTGTTGTAGTTGTACACACGAATATGCATGTCATCAGCTCCAGCAACAACCCACTGCTTTCGTGCTATGAACTTGGCTGACCTAACTGCAGACACATAATGTAAACTTCAGAAGACTTGATAGTTATAAAAAAGAAAAAAACATACTTCAGAGAATAGAAATAACTTTCTTCAAAGAAAAACATGCTGTAAAAATAACTTTTTACAGTGGAAGCAAATATTATCATATACCTGGCAACTCAGTGACCTCAAAAGACTTCGCCATGGTCTGGAGGAGATCAAGGATATTTATGTTAGAAGGGAAAAAATAAAAACCTCCAAGTAAATAATCAATTTTAAGAAAATTTACAGATCAAAAACAACAAAGGGAAACTTTGCCACTGATTCGTGTGTAGCAAAATAAAAATACATTTGATGACAAGCGTCTCACAAGATAGCCAGCAGCAAGTTAATTTTTCAAACTTACTTTTGTCTACAGAAATGGAAAAATAAATTGTAACACTCCCTATTGATATGGTGGACGTGTTCTATGCTTCCTCCATTCATGGTCCATAATCCAATTTGCTAAGGGGGCAAACAACTCATGACATTGCAGCTTTTCCTACCCCTAATAGTCTACTACTTCATCACTGTTCCCATCTGATAAAAACAAATTCAAATGGTAACCAGCTTCACAGGTTGACAGAAAGCATGACAAGTTTTGATCCCAATTACATGTAACTTGTTCAGTTTTTCATAAACAGGTCACCTTTCAAGGCCCAACTCATAACAGCCAGCAACTTGCATGGGAAAATATTTTTATATTTTTTCCTCTAAAATAATTACAGAAGATGATTGAGAATTATCAGCATTCACATTAAAAACATCGATTTTGGAAGCCCATACCCGCTCAAAGTTAACTAAAGTTACTGATCATGATGCTTCACTGTTCAAACATAAACATATTTTTTAAAAAGCTATCATGACCATCAACAAGAATCACCCTACTTTGAACAGTTTCTTTGTCATTGCAAAGGTGAATAAACCACAATCATGAAGCAAAGCTAGTACAATTACATTCCCATACCTGTGACTGGTAGTTCCAGATACACACAGTCCCTGAATACAAACTCACTAGAATCCTGCAGAAACCCAAATCACAAATATAAAAATACATCAAGTTAAGACTAACATATCTACAAATTACTTCTCTTTGCATCAAATGACTAACAAATTAAGTAAATAAAATGCAAAAAAAGAAGAATATAATTTACCATGGTTCTGTTGGATGTAGATCGACTGACTTTACTCTCTCCGATCTTTGAGCAAGTTTCCTCTGATCCAGATACAAAAACAAGAATATCACTCACACAATCATTTAAAAAGAAAAACTTGAGAAATTAAAGCTGCAAATATATAAGAATACCTTGATTTCGAGTCTGAGAGGCTGTTGATACAGAACAAAACAAACACATCAGTCCCAAAATTATATACCAGATCTCAAATTAATCCAGAAAAAACCAAATCCACGTTAATCCATTTTGTGAACAATGAAATAAGAAAAAAATCAGAATTTCGAAACAACCAAGTCAAAACGAAAACTAATTCTACATTCCAGATATTCCTTCACTTTCCGAGCAACCAAACACACCTCCAAAACTTGCATTACTCTAAAAATCCAAAAATTCAAATTTCACCCGTAACTAAGACCAGATCTCAGTAAAATTCAAGACCTGAACACTCCATTTGGTCACTAAGAAATCAATGCGGGCATCGAGAACCTCCGATTCCGAGCTACCAAACAGAGCGGAACTGATTCCAATGTCCCACATTTGATTAAATCAACGGAGAAAAGTATTCAATTGTGTGATTAGACGCTATGAGTTTATACAATTAGAAGCGTAATTAGATAAGAGTAACAAATCAAAGCAGATTTCAACCAGATCTAACGCGTACTCGAACTCGAAAGTGAAGGCTACAAAACGACAATACAAATTGGACGAGAATAGAAAAAAATTGAATGGAAAAAACAACGATAGATCACGAACTAACCATTTTTGCAGATCGCGAGAGCTAGAGATCCAGGTGAACGGGTTCTAAATTCAGAGAGAGAGAGAGAGAGAGAGAGAGAGGTTTTGTATAAGCGAGTCTTGTGTGTGTTGATCTGCGAGAGAGAGAGAGAGACGGGGTGTAAATTAAGGAATAGAATTACGAAAGCGCCACTGCATGGGGCAGCTATAGTATGGAGCTGTATAGTGTAAGTTACGATGCTTCCTTGATTTTAATGGTGATGATGTTGAGTTTGGACGTTGAGGATTTTAAGAGAGGTGTCCAATGCATAGTTATGACAACCGGTCTAGGACAGCCCGCTCAAGGCTCTAGCTGGAGGTTCGGTGGTTAATCTTATATTAACCCAAGCATTGTTTTCATAAAAACCTTGAGACAATGTTATCTTAAAAAATAAACAGGTTTTTATTGACTCGAACAAAACCAGCCCCAAACTAAGAGTTTATTAAATTAACTCATCAAGTCGGGGCAAGCTTAATAACTCGGGTGCAATGGTGTATGTTTACTCAACAGTGTGTGATAAGAAGCGGATAGGATGAGTTTGGTGGCTAACCCGGGGTTTTTTATTTTTGTTGTTTTAGAATTGATGTTTTATTGTTTAAAACTAGTATATTGGTTCGTATTCTGCAGCGGGTCAACATTAATTTTTTAAAAAAATATAAAAATATATATTAAGAATATAGAGAATATTTTAAACGCCTTAAGTTTGGTAGCTATGTCAAACCCAAGTGACTTGGGTTACCTTGAATCTGGCGGTCATGCCAGACCCATGCGATTTGGGTCTGGAGGCCAAGTGACTTGGGTCTGGCAGCAATGTCAACCCCAAGTCTGAGTAGGTGATAATTAAAATATTAAGATTTATAATTTTTTTTATTTTTTATAAGAAAAAAACATTTAAATTATACTTGAAGTATCATAAACAGAAATTCAAATTCAGAAATTATTTATGAACAACAAATCATCACAAAAATATAATTTAATGTTTTACATCTAAAAATTCAAATCATATCTTCCCAATGAAATAATTCATTTTTATATTTATGAATTTGTTATTCCTTCAATAGAAATTCTATCTTCTCTCTTTTTTTTCTCTCTTCTTTATTTCACTTTTTTTATGAATCTTTATTTTCTTATATATTTTTAATCAAACTCAATGCAAAAAAAAAATATTTATTTAATGGGTGATCCTTTATGATTTTTCAACCGACGACAACATTATTTTATATTTTTTTTAACAATATTGGACTATATGTGTTTAGTTTCATTATATATATTTTCATCCACAATGCACATAAAAAATGAAAGTTTATTTTTTGAAGACTTGAAATAAATCATTTAGAACTCAATATTTTTTTTTCCATTCTTTTGTCTTTGAATATAACAAATTTATAAAATAAGTTGCACAAACAAAAAGAGTTTGCAGTTAAGTTCTACTGCATATGAATGAAAAATCCTGCTTGAATGAGGTAGTGTTTGTTTTTGCAATTGAATCGTGTTTTTGAAAAAATTTAAATTTTTTGACCCCGATGCTTCGGTCTGACACGGTTGTCAGACCCAAGTGTGCGGGTTTGGCAAACTCAAGGCGCTTGAGCCTTGCTTATTTGTCATACTCAAGGCATTTGGGCCTCGAATGATTGTTGGACTCATGGTGCTTATGGGTTTGGCGTGATTGTGACAACCAAGCCAGACCCAAGGCACTAAAGTGGCAGAGAAGAAGCAATGAATGAGAAGAAAATAAAGCAAAAGAACGTCTTGCAAAAAGATGAGAAATTAAAAGTGAAATTACTATTACAATGTAAAATAAAATATCTATTGATCTATGTTGACACTGTTCATGTAGACATAAAAGGAGTGTCGTTCATTATGCAATTTTTATTATTAAAGAGGCACAAATTTTGGTGTTTGACGCTTACATTATTTGGTTCTTTTTATTTTTATGTTTGTATCTCTATCATAGAACTCCATTTTTTATGTTTTAATTTTTAAAAATTGAGATAAAAGAAAGAAAGTTATTGAAAATTAATAGAAGAGAGAGCTTTTGGACATTCCCATTCTAACAACAAAATAATGTTGATTTTGATGTCAATGTATTCATCCTAAAAAGGATAGTTTGTTGAAGGTGGTTTGATCCTTTAATCCATGTAAAAAATAGCAGATCAAAATCCAAAAAGTTTATTTTGACTTGATTTGATTTTGAGTTCTTAGAATGATTAGAATGTGTCATAACATTAAAATTAAAGTTAATAAGGTTTTTTATGATTTTGTGTATGTGTTTTAAATGAAAACATGTTGAAATTTGGGTTTTATAAATCCAAAAACTTAGACCTAATTTTTTTTATCACCAAATGTTGCCAATATTTGTTTTAGTTGATAACACATTATATGTCCGGAGACATAGTGTCTTTCTCTTTGTTAAAAAAAAAATAGATGTTCAAGCCTAGGGGCCTTACTTTTCAAAACCATGCCTTTCTTTTACAGGGTGTTTGGGAGTGTGGTGCTTTTCAAATAACTTTTCATACCGAAATGTATCAAAATGATGTTTTTTCATTTTTAAAAAATTATTTTTGAGATCAGCACGTCAAAACGATCCAAAACATATAAAAAAATTATAATAATTGCAAAAAAACAAATTAATTTTTTTGGGAACGTGGTTTGCACCACGTTCCCAAACGAATACTAGTCACACAATCCTAGAACATTTATGTGTTTGTTTTTGTGGTAGCTTTTGTGGTCGTGGTTTGAAAAAAAAATTAATTTTCAAAAAGCACTTTTTATTGTGGTATGTTTGATTTAAATAGGTCTTTAATTAAAATGTGGCTGAAAATGCTTTTATAAAAAAATCAAGTAATAAGTATTTGTTTAAAACTGTGGTTAAAATTGTTATTGCATGTTAAATTACTAAAGACGACAACCAATTTATATATCAATTTGTATTGTATTTAAAAATACATTGTCATAAGAACAACTAAAAAGAATGAGACTTATTTATCCCTATCAAAATTCGAAGGTTTCACAGAAAGCATGCACTGGAAGAAAGATTTAGGAAATTAGTTTGAGGGATGCTAAGACAACAATTTTAGGGATAGGAAGATGATAGGAAGATAAAAAAAATAAAAAAAGAAGAAGAAGAAAGATGGGATACTTAGATGGATGTGAAGGTGGAGATGATTGGGAGGTATTTTAGAAAGTATGAAAACAAACAAGTATTTTTTTTTCTCTTGACAAATCTTGGTTAGGAAGAATTATCTAACAAATAAATTTTCTAATAAAGATTGTTTGATAGAAAAAAGTAGTGAATGGTATATCTGTGAAAATTATTTGATGAAAGCTATGTTAGATTTGAGAAAGAAGATGAAAAAATGACAAGAACGAAAAAAGGCACGTCGAGGATGAACAAAAGATGGTAAAGGTGGAGAGGATGAGGATATTTTAGGAAGTATAAAATCTAAAGTGTGTTTTTAGAGGATGTTTGTTTTAGAGGTGGAGGTTGAGGTTTGGGTGTGGAACCCATTAAAAAACTACAAAAAGCAAGAAATATTAGTTTTTGTGGTTGAGTTTTGTGCATAATTAGGTTGTACCCAACCACAACCTCAACCACAAAAACTAAACCAAACACAACAATTGAATGTTGTCGATGAAGAAAATCTAAGTTATAAACTTAGTAACAATGCTTTTTCATAACATGTGATCAACACGCAATAAATTATGGGTCTCATGGATTCTAAATTGTATTTCAAGTTTAATCAAACTGTATTAAATTATAGTTTGTCTCAAAAGCAAAAACAACCACAAAAACAAACATATTTTTAATCTTGTGAGCTCAACCACGTTTTACTTGGAATCAACTAGCCTTTCCCCAATTTTCTTTTGTTTTTTTTTTCTTAAATGAAATAATTTTTAAATAAAACAATTAGAATAATATTTTAAAAATTATATGATGATATATTGTTTTTCAAAAAAGATTTAGAGGTTTTTTATAGCAATATTATCAATTATTTTATTAATGATTATATATGACAATAATATAAATTATTTTTTCAAACATTTATTATGAATATTCAATGAAAGTAAAATATCTAATTTTTTTATTAGGAAGTTTTTATATAATTTTTTCAAATTTATTATTAATTTGTTTTTTGCATGCAAATGCATAAAATTTATCAATAAAATAAAAATCATGTTATGAATAAAGAATATATGTTTTATATACAAAAAGAACTGCTTAAACAAAGAAGGCGATAGTAACGTGAGTTTTAACTAAAGAAACTTTTGGGAAAAAATCATAAGAGAAATTATTTTTTTTGTCCGTGTCTCGATGATTTCTTGAAAAATACTTCTTTATGTTACAAACGCGTTGTTTTCTACTTTATCATAAAAATAATTTGGTCTTCATGTATCATATAATAAACTACATGTGTAAATTAAATGAAAAGAATTATGTACATATACCAATATTTTTTATATTTTTTTGTTGGGATAAAAGATTTTAAAATTATAAAAATACTATTCATTAACTGAAATAGAAATAGCACGGAAAATTAAGCTAGTTTTAATTTTTCAAGGAAATAATTCTAATCTAACTAATAATTTGCTGAAAATCTCCTATTCTCTAGTATGGTTACAAGAATAAATTTTGTTTAATGCATGAAAGCTCATTGAGAGTATCTTATTGTAAAAAAAAAAATATCAAGATGGCATTAATCTCATAATTCACGATTAAGATTTTACGTATGGATGTTTAACTCAATAGTATCAAGTCCTTCCCTTGTTTTTAATTTCGTGATTTGAATAATAAATTTAATTAAATTTAATAATTTTATTTTTTAAAAATTATTTTTATTTAATTAATAAAAAATCAAATGTTTATTAAAACCGAGCATCAACTCTATACCTTGATATTTTTCTAAAATCATAATATGCGAATAAATCTTGAAGTTTAATTCTCAATAGTTATATTTTTTTTGAAATTATTTTTTATTTAATAATATGATAAAAAAATACTAAAAAAAGGCATCAACCCAATGTTGATATGTTTTTTTAAGATAAAAATAATTCTATAAAAAAGTAAATCAAAATAAATTATGAAGGCCAATTCATAATAATTTTTTATTTAGTAATATTATAAAAAAATAAATAGTCATAAAAATAAGCACCAGATTTTTTTTTTAAAATCATGATAATTTATATAGAAAAAAAAAGTCCAATTGAATCCATGTTAAAATATAAAAATGAAAAAAAAAAGTTTACTGATCCAATGAATAGACAGTCATACGAGGAGGGGAGCAATGATTCGTCTCCTCAGTTACTTCTTGTTAATTTTAACCCTTTATTGTACATTTATTATTTTTGACCTTTAGATTTGTCTAAACATGAAGAAGAAGAAGAAGAGATAAAATTTATAGTAACAAAATCCGGTCACAGCTCCAAAAAATATCACATTCAAACGGAAGCTCTCATCTTCAATAATCCATAGCCATCAAAATTGGGTTATTTTCCCAATAGTTATAAATTACACCCTAGCCCATGACCTCACTTCATGTTAATTGGTTGTTTAAAAATATCTGAATTTAGGTCAATAGTGGTTTTTAGATATTTGTTTTAATGGAAAACGAACAAAAAAATGGAGTCTTGATTGAGTTCGCCAATAGTAAGTTGGAATTCAGCGAAAATCACAAAAGAAGAAAACAATAAACTACGCGTCATTAAATCTCATTTCCAATCTACCCGGGCCATTACAGTGGCCTCGGGGAGCTTGGGCTGGCTCCAAGCAAGCTCGTGTAACATCTTTTATATATATATATATGTTTCTATTTTCGTTGTTTTTTTTCACATTTTTTCTTTGATTCAAGTCAATTTATTTTCTCATTTTGTTTGTATAATGTATTGAAAAAACATTAATTTATTAATAATTAATTATTTAAGGTGACTTATGCAATAATTGAATATATTTATTCTTTTATTAGGTTAGCCTTAAGAATAAATCAATGAATTTTTTGTTTGTTTGATGGGACTTTGAG
>Ga0307511_10003453_pt1 | contig 16244 bp, 11 predicted proteins | sample 13_EM_MG_FD_200266 | JGI IMG/M metagenome (GOLD analysis project Ga0307511, IMG submission 200266) | Populus trichocarpa ectomycorrhiza microbial communities from riparian zone in the Pacific Northwest, United States - 13_EM | ecosystem: Host-associated > Plants > Roots > Unclassified | place... | reverse complement strand
AGAAGATTCCCTCAAGACCAACATATCCTCAAGTTCAAGACACCCTCAGAATCAACACATCTCCCCTCCCACCTCAGACAGATCCTCCAGTTCATAGGATTAGACTATCCAACCTCCCCTCCTCTGATCTCCAAGGCATTGATCAGAAACACCCCTCCAAACACACCCTCAAGACACCCCCTCCCCTGCGTGCTAGTGAGAACAGAAGCAAACAAGTGTAAACTCATTGAAGCACCCTCAAACGCATTTCTGAAGAGTGCAAATCAATCTTCAGCGAACTCAACAGGTGATTGCCGGAAAGTCCGAAACCCCGCTTAGCCTGTGGAGTTGGTGACAGGTCTTGTTGTCTGACCTGACCCTAACCAACCAGCCTGCTTGACTTACAAGCGAACCACCGGTTCTTCATTTCCCACCTAGAACCACAAATCCCGACAACTGGAGCCCACGGCGAGGGGCTTCAACCAGTCTTACACCCCAACAACTTCACATCCCTCACTCAACACGCAACAGAACTCTTCTTCAGGTGTTCTACCCCTCCAGCCTAAGAAGATGACTCAAGATACATTTGACGCTCCCAACCCAACCTACAGATCACAATCCCCTCCCCTTGTCAACAACCACTTCCTTCTTCCCCTGCCTGGTGGGAAATATGCTCCCAGAACCCTCACCTTCAGGAGAAGGAAGCATGAGTTGACCCATTTCCTGGAAGTCTACGACCACATCTGCTCCCACTATAAGATCACAGATGAAGCAGAGAAATGTAAAGGCGTTATCACTTACTGCACATCAAAAGTGGCCAGAATGGTGGAAAAGCTTCCCTCCTTCAACACTGGTGATTACACAGGGCTTGTGAAAGACTTGTACTACTTCTTGGAAGATGATGACCACACTTACAGTATCAGTAAAGTGCAGTCGTTTACCAAGAAGTGGAGACAGAGAAGAATTGAGTCCCTGGATCAGTTCAAACGTTACCATAGAAAGTACCTAGAGCTAGTAGGGAAAGCAGCTGGCACTAGAAGCATGACAGAAGGAGACTTCAATCGGTACTTCTGGGAAGGCATTCACTCCTCCCTCAGAAGGAAGATTGAAAACAGAATGTTGGTAACAGATCCAGATTTGGATGTGTCTGTCCCCTTTGCCATTGGACATGTGGTGAAAGCTGCTGGGTATATTCTCAATAGGCGACGATTTGACCAACATCTCTTTGGGGGATCCAGCTACAACTCTTCAGACACAGATTCAGACTCAGACGCATACAGGCCCAAGAGAGTTGCTTCTGATGATACTGACTCAGATCAAGGAGAAGACAGTGACGAATCTCATGAGTCAAGGACCCCTTTTATCAGGAAGAAAAAGCTCCCTTCAAGTCCTAAGTCTCTTTTCAAGCCAGTTCCTCAGCCCAAGCCAGCTGAGGAGAATGAGGTCTCCAAACTGATCACTCGTATGAATAAGCTCAGCATAGGACAGCTTAGTCAGGCAGACCCCAAGCAGAAGGCTTATCTAGCTGATATGCTCAAGAACTTAGTGGAACCCCCTAGGGAACAGTACCATCCTAACCCTCCAAGGAACCAATACAACCCTGGTCCCCCTAGGAGAGAAGGATACCCTCAGAGAGATCCACCCCCTCATCGCCCATTTGGAGAACCTACCAGGCCATTCCAGGAAAGGCAAGAAATGTTCTGCTTTGGATGTGGCAGAACTGGTCACCGTGTAACACAATGTGGAGAACTTAATACCCTCCTCAATCAGGGTACTATTGTACGAAACTCAGCTGGCAGACTACAATGGCCAGATGGTTCAACCATACAGAAAGATAGGGAAGACACATGGGTTCAAGCTATAAACAAGGCCTTGAAGAGGACAAACATAGTAAAGGCAGAAGTGGAAAGTCAGGACTCAGAAGGAGAAGATGAAGAAGAAAGTCTCTATGTAGGGTTCACTAGAGAAGAAGATGACGCCAGCTCTGATGAACAGGAGGAGCTAGGCTGGACTTCTGGCCATGTAAGCGACTGTTACGCTTTGGGTGCAGAACGAAACCCCAAAGTCAGCAGAGACACAAGGAGACAAGTGCAGTTCAACCCACCTGGCAGCACCCAGGGAATGAAGAAGTTCCCCGAGCACGGGAATACAGTCAGTCCAAGTAAACAAGGTTTCCCCATCACACATGGCAGTCGTCCTAATGGCAGTCAACCTAGGACTGCCAAAGGAATCACCCCCATGGATGTTCACCAGCGTAAATTTGAAGGAAAAAGTGATGACCAGTTCCTTCCAATGGAGGTCGACCAAGTGCCTATGGTAAAGCCTGGAAACCAAGCCCTGAAGGTTACGCCTAACCAAGACAGGAGCAAAGTCCCCAAAGTGACCAACCCAAGGCCTAAAACAGGAAGGACTAGCTCAGAAATAGTCCAGGATATAATGAAAATGCCACTCACAGTAACTTTGGAGGAGGCAGTGAATATGTCCCCCACTCTGCGACGAGACCTGACGAGCGCTTCGAGAGTAGCACGTGAGGTTTCTTCCCCAGCTCAGGAGAAAAGGGAAAAAGCTGGGGAGCCTGAGAAGACAGAGAAGACCGTTTTAGGATCCAACGTTTCCCATCTCCTACCTTCTTCAATTGAGTCATTTCAGCTGGCAGAACCTAGAGATGAATTGCTTAAGGTTGCAGCCAAGATAGGAAGGACTTGGATGAATGGAGTCTATGACACTGGGTCTCAGATCAATGTACTCAGTGATAGGTTCATGCATACCTGTGGCTTACCAGTAACCACTGAAGGGGTTGAGCGTTATAGGATCACTGGAGTAAATGGAGGATTAGCACGTTGTGTAGGAATCATCCCCAAGGCCAGGATCTATATCACCGAAAGTGAATGGGTAACTATAGGAGACCTGGTGATAATTGAACACGCTGGGTTTGACTTATTACTGGGAAGACCCTGGATTACAGTGAACCGTGCTGGGACAGAAGAGAAGGATGATGGAACCTACTTGACATTCAGGAGTAAAGGGAAGAGATACAGTGTCAATGTGCTACCCAATCCAGACTATGATGAAAAGCTTGATGAACCCCTAGTGCTTACAGAAGCTCCACCTAGTACCTATGTGGTTGCTGCTGTGAGCCGATCTGGTGAATCAGAGGTCCCAGATAGTGAACCAGAAAGAGACTTACCCCCAGCTGACGCCTCAATTGGTGACTGGGAACCTGAGAAGGAACCTCTCCAGACAAGCAATCAAGGTGAGGATGAGGAAGGTGAGGAACCAGTGGAAGAAACACAAGAACCAGATGAGGAAGACCGTTGCTGGCTGGAACCGCCCAAACCCTCACACTGTTTCAAGGAGTCTGAAACCGACCCCATTACTTCATTTGAAATTGAAACAGAGTTACATGAATCATATATTAAAATGGTGAAACGAGGAGCCGGAAATGCGGAATGGGATGCCTTCCGGAAAGCCAGGAAACGAAGGCTGCGCAAAGATCGAGATCTATGGAAGAAATGGAAAGAAGAACGAGACGGAAATCTAGTTCCTGAGGCAGAATTAACACCCGAAATTAGCCCCCAAACTCCGCCTGAGCCATCTGAAACACTCGCAACTGTTGCCGAGGAAGAAATTCTCCCGCCTCTGCGGAACGATCCCCAGGAATCGGATGACGAAACCGTGATCACAACGGCGCGTCGATCGAAACGCGTGAGGAAAGAGTCGCGTAAGGCGAAAGAGAGTGAGGAATGGCAGAGAATGATGAAGCGTCGTAGGGCGTACGAACACGAAGAAAGACTCACGCGGAAAACGGTCAAGATGCGCGGTCAAAACAAGCCGGACAAGGATGTCTCAAGTTATGGCGCAAAGGTGGATATATTGGATCCAATTACTAACAAGATATCCAACGAAGAGACCGCTGACTCGGGAAACGACTCGTCGAAGAATGAAGACATTACTACATCGATTACAAGTAAAGTACCTATTGTAACGATCGACGAGTGCGAGAGCGGCGGAGAGAACTATGATCGGGACAAAGAAAACGAAAGAATTCAGTGGCCAGTCCCCGAAAACGACTGCGAAATAAGTACGTACCAACGAGGACGTGTTCTGATTCGCGAACGCAACCTGTGCTCCCCTCCACGAACGCAAGAGGAAGCAATGCGACCGAGACCATACGGGTCAGGTCCGCTCGGGTGGCGCATCACCCCGGGGAACGGGACCTACGATCAAAATAAGATATATCCGTGGGTCAGCCGTGAAGAATTAGGAATCATCCTCGACTGGGTGAAGAACTTACCAGGAACGTTTGGAAAACATTTCCAGGTGCACTCGATAGACGACGAAGAAAGGATCGCCGTCACCCTCGGGCGAAAATCACCAAGGTCGCGAACTCTGACGAAACCGGCTGTTCATCGACGAATATTAGAGCTGCAACGTGAGGAAGGAGTACTTACCGCGACCCCAGGGCACTCTATCGAATGTGTTCTAAGTCCAATGGAAGAGTTGAGCTTGTGCGAGTGTCGAGAACAAGCGGAAAACGTACCGTTCACAATTTGGGCAGAACCCACCGAAGAGAGCGCGTCATCACGAGTTTTGGGCGCGCGATTAGCCTCGACGTCAGATCAATTGATGGAGAAGCTTACTGTGACGCCCAATGATGTAATTAAGGAACCGCCAAAGAAGGTTTTCAGCTGTCAAACGAAAGAAGCAGATGAGGACTTGGCAGGAAAAGTCCAGAAGCTAGCGATAACGGAGCCCGATAACGAAGAATTAATTGACGGGATCGGCCCGCCCGAAGAAGCCCCTGAGTGCTCGACTCCTCCTACAAGCCCCGATGGAGCGAGCGACCCGGTGGTATGGGTCGATGAAGAGTTAGCCAAAACGCCATGGAAACAGGAAGACCGCTCATGTCAGGAACGAACATACCGGTGCGGCAAGTCCCGTTTATCCCAACGGAATCTGGCTATGCCGTGGGAATCAGACGCGGACGCGGCTCGTCTCCGCGATATCGACGAACTCCCCGAAAGGAGTCGGATACTAGATTGGGATAGAGACTACAAACCAGAAAAAATCTACCCAAGTCTGAGCCGTCAAGAGACCGAAGAGCTAATTAATTGGTGTGATAACCTCCCAGAATATGAAGGAGGAGGTTATCAGTTTCTCATCCACAAAACGAAAGCGCGAACAATCACGATAGCGTTGATCGGAGATGATCAAAGTCCAAAGCGCTCGCGCACGATCGGAGAACTCGTGCTTGAGCTCGGAAGAACCAAGGAAGGAAAACTGTATGAGGCCTTCGAGATATGCACAGTCTCACACGGCAGGTACAGGAAATTCATCCAGGAAAGGGATGGACCGAAACAAATGAGTTTCGGGGGTAAGGAACCTACATCCCCTGAGACGTGGAGTAATAACGAGAGAAATAACATAAGACCGCTCCCCGCAATGACAAATCCACCTAACGACCCCACCAGCCCAACCACAGGAACCCTTAACCCTGAGACCGCCCCCATCCGATCATACTCTTGTTTCGTAACGATGGTCGATCACGAAAAGCAACCTGAAGAAAAGTTAATCACAGTGGATAAAATATACGAGAAATTGGAAGCGCCAGCTACCAAATTCTATTTTGGGCCTGACGCAGACTCCACCAAACATGCGCAGTTGTGGGCGAACCCGTGGGAAGCGCGCGATTTTCAGATGCAGAAGGAGATGGACGATTTGTTCCCGATGCCGCGGACCGTCCGGTACGCGCCCCCGATGTGGAACCGGAATAACGGCGTGCTTGCCGCCAGGGAAATACTTCCCTACGTCCAATATAATAATGCCTACGACTTTGCTTTCTATGCGAAAGGGGTAACGTTAGTAATGGATGATAGCGAAGGGAACCCGACTTACTTTCGAGGAAATGCTGAGATCCGCGTGTCTCAGGAAGGTCTTGATCCCGGGTACCTTGCTCCAAAACGAAAACGAGTGTCGTATCTGCGAGAAAAGATGTTCAAGATGGAACCGCGTGAAGGACAAGGGGATCGCCAAAAAGAAACAGACTTACGAGACGGAACGGCGAACCCAGCTGCGATCAGAGACAGCGTTCCGCAGTCTTACGGCACTGACGGCGGCCCCACAATAATACAAGGAATAGGGGTTACTGAGACCACCCCGGAACCGAATAGATCGGACGATGGAGCCGCGGATAAGGCAGGGAGCGGAATAGTCAGCAACTCCGGCAATAATGACGGCATATGGACTTACCAAATCCAGCCAAACGGCGACGGTTCGTATCGCATGGTGCGCACGACCCCTGAAGGAGAGCCCTTGACTATGCCTAATAAAGAAGGAATGACGAAAGAAAAGAAGGAAGAGAACGTCAGGGATCGCAGGTTGCAGCTGAGCGATCGCGAAACTCTTACCGGAAAAGGAAATGACCCACACCCCTCCGACGAGGAAATAGGCGCGGGAACTCAGATCTGCAAGGAAAGCGTACACAATTCAATGGAAACTTTAACGGGGCACCCCAAATTTGAGGAACCCATGAAGAAGGAGTGTAAGGACGGATTAGAGAGCGCAGTACCTAAAATAAATAAGGAAACGGACGGTATAAAAGCAACTCGAAAAACTCACCAGGACTGCACCCCCAACACCTCTCAGCCGTCCCATCTCCTACCCAAACAATCCAACAACATCCCCTTCAGTCAAACACCCTGCAGAACGACGATGCCACGACGACCCCCGCCGACCGACTCACCACCGATCAATTTACTCCCTCCGCCAGCAACGAACCCCCCTCCTGCCCCGAGGAGCAGCCTGCTGGCGATGCACGCCGTCCCACCCCCGACTCACCCGCGCAACCTACCCTTGGGCTACAACGTCCCCCTCGGAGGCGGCGACATTATTCGCCCTACGACACACGAAGGACCCGGGCTGATGGCCGCGCAACGTTTGCGCAAGTTAGTTCGGGAGTCGGACCCTCACGAGCATTACTTCGAAGGGTCCGGCGCCACGTTAGTCTTCGAGGACGACGCGGGAGAGCTCCAAACCTATACTGGAGACACAGAAATCAAGTTCTTCGAACGAAACTCGCAGACCTCCGGAAGTACACCCCGTCCGCCCCCTCCACAAAGGGTGAATGAGGCCCGGGTGCAGTTGTTTCGATATAGCTCACCTGGTTCCTCAGTGGACCGGGATCCGGGAGCGCCTCTTAGGAGTGAAGTCGGACGACTCGAGGCGCCCCTCCGAGACATTAGACTTGATCCGAGGGTACCTAGATTTGAACCCAGGAAGCAGCCCACAACCGGATCTGGGGAGGCGCGGCGCCTCCCCGGATCCGATAGTGTTCGGATGGACAAGGCCCCTGAAGACCGAGATCCCATCGTGGAAGCACTCCTCGGGCTCAGCGAAGCCAGAATCGATGACAGATGTACCGCAGAAGCCGCCCACACCGACTCGATCAGTTCCTCAGAACCTGAGGAATCCCCTACCCGGGATGCCCAGTCTATGCCCGGAGGAGTCCCTATTGGATTGGCTGATCGCAGCCGACCCTCATCCCCCTCCCTACGCCTCATGGACGTCAACACAGTCGACGTTGGTCGATCCAGTACCGCTTCAACCGACAATGGAAGCAAACCCTCCATCGAGAAAGGATCCGAGACTCACCAGATCAACGCGGTCGTCGGAAGCGTCGCCATGGACATCGACCCAGAGATCCGGGCTCCCCCAAACTCACCTCCCGACCTGCTGTATCCCTCCCCCGGAGATTCCGCTCCTACTAATCTTATCGGAACCCCCGAGTTCTGGCAAGAAGCGTCGAAACGCTCCTCCCAGCAAGCCGCCAACGACCACGGCGCCCGGCCCTCCGGAACAGTCTTCTTCATGCGACGTCGTGCGACGCGTGCGTTCATCAATTACCTCGTTTGGAGAGAAGTTCTTTCAGAAGTGGAGATCAAATTGAAAGAAGGAGGAAGTTGGACTGACCCCGAGATCCAAGATCGGCTTGGCGCCTTCGGACTTCTTCCATGGTGGTACGACGTAAATTTAAAGGAGAGCGTTGGTCCTGCGTCCGATTGGGAAACCTGGCGAACGGAGATTGTGGATGAGTGGCGGAAAGATCATCCGGAACGTTCCCCCAGGATCCTCGAGAAGATGGCCAACGACTTACGGAAACTGGATGAAGACACTCGATCCTTGCGAAGGTCCAAGGGACAGGCGACGGAAGCTTCTCCCGCATCAGAACCGGCCGATGTCGAGATGGCTACGACCGACGTACCCGAGCCCCCACAACCTATCCCCGTATGGACGTCCTCTTCCCCTCCTCCCGAGGCCCGCGAAGCCGTCGATATCGCGACTCGGGAAGCCAAGATTATCGAGCAAGACTGGAACCAGTTGAGGGAGCGAGTGTGGACGCTGGAGAAGCAGGTGTCAGAAACAACGGAAACCATCAATGACAAATTGACTGACCTAGGAGACCGAGTGCAGGAAGACGGCATCATTGTCGCCGATTTGAAGTGGCGGATGGCAGAGATCCAGGAACTAGAAGACAAGGCGAAGACAGCCGGGAAGCGTACGTACAAGAAGGCGCGTGGGAAGTTACCGACCCACCGGTACCCTACCCGATATTCCGGATCCCAGGCAGATGAAGTCCTCGAGTTGGGGAGGAAGGAATTTGGCGATGTTGCGGCAAAGATACAAGCAGTGGAAGAAAGGATGGAGGAGATGAAGGGAGAGAAGGAACGACTCGAGAGCGAGTTGACCCGAATCGAAGGACTCACCAGCAAAATTGATGCCATGTCCTCGGCGCTTGAAAACTTCAAGGCTTCTCAAGTGAAGATCAATCTCGGGACCCTCCAGCACTTCGCCAACTTGCGAAGTTTCTACGCTGAGAAGGTTTGTCCTCAGCTCGACGCTCATTCTCGCGAAATCGCCGCCCTCAACACGAAGTTTGGTTCCCTCTATGGGATGGCTGTCGAGGTCCTCCGGCCGTCCCTCGCTGGTCGACGACCTCCCTTAGCAAGGTCCAAACGTACGCCCCCTCCCTCCTCGAGGCCTCTCGCAAATGCTTTCAACAAAGTCGCTCCTCTTCCACCTCTTCTCCCCGCCCCAGTCGTCATGTAACCGCTCACAATCAACTACGAATCATCCTTGCCCGTCTCACCCTCCTCAACTTACTCACTTCGTCTCGATCTCTCGATCTCTCCTCCCCGATCCCCCTCATCTAATATCTCCCTCGCGTTTCTCTCTTTCTCCTCGCCCACCAAACCTCAAACGGCCCTAAACCCCACAAAAACATATCAAAAGAAATCAAACAGCAAAAACATTTCCCTCGTCTCATCTCACCCCCGACCTCCACCTCTTCCGTCTTCTCCTCGACAAACCTCTTCCACGGGCAGGAGACCGTCTCCTTCGTCAGCGTCGGACCGACCGCGCGCGCGTTTCCCCACCCTCATACGTTCTCGCCCTCGAACTTTACCCTACTTCTCGATCGCCCCCCCCCCTTTCTCTTCCCTCTTCTGACTTCCTCCCCTTCCCCTTTTCGTTTGACCGTCGCTCCGTTCCCTTCGACGCGTCCCCGAGGAGGTTGTTAATATTTGTTTGGACCAACCGATAGCGTTACTCGTACTTGTCTTCCCCCCTTCCCTCGTTGCACCCCGATCACTCCCTCTACCCTCCCCATCGTTGTGTGCCCGTAGGATAGTCTTGTTCTATTCCGTCGCCTAGTCTACGTCCTTAGCTAGGCATATTCAACAAGCTATCTTTGCCTTTAAAATCGGCGGGCAAATCCCCACCATAAGTACACACCGGCCCATAAAGGTCAACCGTTCGATACGGACTGCTCGATCTCGGTTTTATCTCGCGCACCAGCGTTTGAACTCTTCTTCTCTCGGACTGACCCTCGGTATCACATTTCCGTAGCCTTTACTCTTCATTTACTTTTCCATCGATAGTTTCGTCTCTTTCCTTGTCCCTTTAGATACTTTTCTTTTCACCTTTCCGTTCATATTTCCATACTCTTCCGAACTGTACATTCTCTTTTCGTCTTCAGAATCATTTAGCCCCATTGTCATCTTGGACTTCTTTCTTTATTTTCGATTGTATCGAATCCCGGCCTCGTCTCGTATCCTCTACATATTCGTTTGTACTCGGACTCTTTTTACGCTCGTCTCGTCTTATTACAAAGTACATTATCTATCCTAGTGTACCTCTCCCACCTGTGGACTTCTTCCGTTTCGGACTTCGCGTTCCCCTTTTATATTCTTCTCCCCTCGAACATTTCAAGACTTTTGTTTCGCACATAGATCCTCCTATATTTCTCGGTACAGTTTTTGTTCCTACTGTTGGTAGCTTTTCCTATCGCGTACATTTACCCCATCGAACATTTCAAAGTTCCCCGCGTTTGCCTCCCCTCCCTCGGCGTCCTTCTCCCTCGTTTCTTCCTTGCCTCCGTTCCGCGTCGAATTCATCAAGTTCCCCGCGGGTTCATTCTCCTCCCCACTCCTCGTTTCCCGCACCCTTCCCTTCCGCCCCGCCGATCGACTTGTGATCGCGCTTTCTCCTCCATTCCCGCCGATCTTCCCTCTCCCTCTCGATCTCCGTGTTTGTTCCCTCCCTCCCTCCCTCCCTTCCTCGCTCTCCTCTCGGGTTCCTCTCTTTTTTTTCGCTTTTTTTTTGTTTTGTTTTGTGTGGATTTGTGGCTTGATATTTATTAGCCACATTGTTACTAGCCACGAAAATGAAACTTTTACGCACACAATGGAATGACTCCACCATGAAGTCTCTGCACACAATGCAGAGGTTTCAGGGTGAAGTCTGGAAAAGACCACTGCCCAAGGCTGGTCTGGTACAAAAGATAAAAACATTGCCACAGAAAATAAAGGCAGTACTAAAATACAAACGAGTGGACCAGAAAGTTAGACCAGTCCCCAGTGTAATCCCCTACCATATGAAGACTATCAGGAAATACCCTAAGGACCCCCTCCTTAATCTCCCTAAACTCCCCTACAACCCCCCTCAATTCTCTCCCACTGCCAAGATCACTGATGAACGAATGAGTAGTCTGGACCTGGACAAGAATCGAGGACTTCAATCTGAGGAAAAGAAGTTACTACAACACATACTAGTACTGAATGAAAGGAGCATTGCCTTTGATGAACAAGAAAGAGGCACCTTCGGAAAAGACTATTTCTCAGATTATAAGATACCTGTAATAGACCACGTGCCTTGGCAGGACAAGAACATGCCCTTGCCTCGAGGGTATAGGGATGAAATTATTGGCCTGCTCAAAGAAAAGATAGATGCAGGAGTATATGAAGTTGCCCAATCCTCTTACCGATCCAGATGGTTCTGTGTGAAGAAGAAGGATGGAGGACTTCGCATAGTTCACGACCTACAAAAGCTGAATGGCATCACTATCCGTGATTCTGGTGTCCCCCCTATCCTGGAAGAATTTGTGGAAGCCTATGCAGGTCGAAGTATATACACAGTGCTGGACATGTATTGGGGTTTCCATGCCAGAATCCTAGATGTGGATAGCAGAGACATGACAGCATTCCAGACCCCCTTGGGAGTGCTTAGGTTAGTCTCCCTTCCCATGGGATATACCAACTCCCCAGCAGAATTTCAAGCATGTATGATGTTCATCCTGCAGGACGAAGTCCCAGACAAGGCAGGAGTGTTCATTGATGACATACCCATTAAGGGACCAGCAACCAGGTACCTTACAGCAAATGGGACAGAAGAGTGTATCCCCCAGAATCCAGGAATACATCGCTTTGTGTGGGAACACCTCAATGACGTACATCGCATCCTGCACAGGATAGGTGAAGCAGGAGGAACTGTGTCAGGAAAGAAGATGCAGCTCTGCCTGCCTGAAGTTGAGATAGTTGGACACAAATGCAGCTTCAAGGGCAGAGAACCTATCAATACCAGAACCAAGAAGGTCCTAGAATGGCCAAGGCCTACCAACCTCAAAGAAGTCAGAGGATTCTTGGGACTATGTGGGACTGTGCGAATCTGGATCCGGAACTACAGTCTGATCGCCAAACCCTTGGTGGATCTTACTCGCAAGAATGTAGACTTCCATTGGGACTCAGATAAGGAAGACGCCTTTCAGACCCTCAAGCTGTTGGTCACCAGTGCCCCAGCCATTAGACCCATTGAGTATACCAGTGAACGGCCAGTGTATCTCTCAGTAGACACAAGTATCCATGGTATTGGCTTCATTCTGTCCCAGGAAGATGAGAATGGTCGACGAGCTCCAGCCAGATATGGATCTCTCCCCTTGAAGGAGGCAGAAACACGATATGGACAGTCCAAGCTGGAACTGTATGGACTGTTCCGAGCCTTGAGACATTATAGAGCCTTCATTGTTGGAGTCAAGAACCTAGTTGTAGAAGTGGATGCCTCCAGCATTAAGGGAATGCTTGAGCACCCTGACATCCAAGCCTCAGCTGTAATTAACCGCTGGATACAAGGAATACAGCAGTTTGATTTTGAGCTAGTTCACGTACCTGCACACCGACACAGAGGACCAGATGCTCTGTCCAGGCGACCCCTTACACCCCATGACAGCTCAGGAAAATCAGATCCAGAAGCATGGGTAGATGAGATAGCCCTCTTCACCCAAAATACCTCCCCCTCCTTTCCTCAGAACACCTACACCAAACCCCAGAACGTGGCCTATCCCTCTCTTGATGAGACTCTCTTTATGGACTTTCTCGACCCAGAACCTACCAGTAGTAAGGTTTGCTGGTCAGGCGTAAAAGGTCACCAGTCTGAAGAAGACGAGCTGACCACAATCCTAGAATATTTGGTCACACACAAAGAGCCTAGGTTCAAGCGTCCTCGTGACCTGGAAAAGTTCAAGCAGAAGACCAAGCAATTCTATCTCCAGGGAATCCACATGTATAGGCGCCAACCTGGAAGACATTCACAAGTAGTAATCTTCAGCAAGAAAAGAAGACGAGAAATCCTCTGGGAAATGCATGAATACAATGGTCACCATGGAGTTTGGGCAGTCGCCAAGCAAACCATCTTACGCTATTATTGGCCTGGAATGCAGGAAGACATCAAGCAACATATCCAAAGCTGTCATGCCTGTCAGGTGCGTAGCACCAAGAAAATGCACCTACCCATCACCATGTCCCATCCTCCCAGGATATTCAGTAAAGTCTATCTGGATGTCATGAATATGCCCAAAGCCAGAAGGAAGAGGTGGCTAGTAGCTTGCAGAGATGACTTGACAGGGAAAACTGAATGCAAGCCCCTCACTCGTGACACTGCTAAGGCCATTGCCAAGTTCTTCCTCCATCGTATAATACTCCGATATGGAATAGTCCAAGAGGTGGTCACTGACAATGGACCATCATTCCAGAAAGAGTTTAAGGCGCTCCTAGCTGACTATGGAATCAAGCATATCAAAATATCTCCTTACAATTCCCAGGCTAATGGAGTTGTTGAGCGTGGACACTACAACATCCGAGAAGCCTTAGTCAAATTGTGTGAGAATGACCTCTCTCTATGGCCGCTTCTTGTGCCGGCAGTTTGCTATGCCGATGCTATTACTATCAGACGGGCCACCGGTTTCAGTCCATTCTATCTGTTGCATGGAGTCCATCCATTCTTGCCTTGTGACCTAGCAGACGCGACATTCATGGTGACAGAATTCAAGCCAGGAATGACTGATGATGAGCTTCTCATGGCAAGAACACGTCAGATTCTGCGGATGCCTGAAGATGTAGCTAAGGCTCGTCAGATTCTCAAGCAGTCCAGAATACGTTCCAAGGAAGCATATGAATCCAAGTTCGCACGCCGCTTACAGAAGGAATCCTATCAGCCAGGGACATTGGTTCTCATCCGTAACACTCCCATTGAGAACAGCGTGTCTATTGAAAGGAAGACAGCTAACCGATATATGGGCCCTTACCGTGTAGTGCGTCGGACACAAGGTGGATCATACATTCTGGAGGAAATGAATGGGAGTCTGTTACGACATGCTACTGCAGCCTTTCGGCTAATCCCTTACATTCAGCGGAAGGAACTAGATACGTTAGTTCAGGAATCAGACTCAGAAGGGAATGAATTGGGCACAGAAGAAGAAGTACTACCTCAGGAACACCATCAGCTCGCTGACAGCAGTGAAGCATCAACATCTTCCCATGAATCGGATGGTTCCGAAAACTAAAAGCGCCAATCAAAACACTAAATCCATGACATCAAAACTTAAAATATACCTGAGCCTTGGCTCGACTTACTCCGCTCTCCTCTCCCCTTTTCTACGGACAACAAGTTACACCCACCACAGTCTCTACTCCCCACCAACCTTCCCCCCTCTCCTTACAACCCCTTACTTTATCTCTCACCGCGTCTAAAAGCATCTAAATGGACCTTGGCTTCGCGGCAGGAAACGCCTTCTTCATTTCAACCCCCACTACTGTGAAGACGGAGTTAGGTTTATACCACTATCTCTGCCTCAGTCAGACCGCACGAAAAGCCATCATCGACACCGCTGAAGACATCCGCTTTCGGTCCTGGGATGACGTTTGGGCCCACCACAATTCCATTTGGTTCCCCTTTGTCATCTATTCTTCCACCACAGAGGACCAACTCCGTCAACATGTGGCCCGACGCCTCCATATTCTCCTCACCAGCGAACACCGTCTCTGAAGACAACAAACGCTTTCCCCTTCCCTTTCCCTATGATCCCAAATTTCTATCATTAGAACCTACATAGGAATTATGTGATGGAAACTTTATTCCCCTTCTGTTGTTTCATTTGTTTCGTTATACGACGGAGTTCAATATACGACACTCAATATTAAAAGCAACTGGTCCCTCCAGGAATTGAACTCCTGATCAAAAGCCAAGACGGTCAGGCGGAAATTGAATCAGGTGACTGAACCTCTAAACCGACACGTCTATCGGTATCAGAGAACAGCCCTTCCCCACCATCGTCACCGACGAAAACCAACAAACCTAACTCAATCTTCGTTTTTACCTCGGCGCTCTTATATCTAACTTAATTGACGTTCTTTTCGCATCAAATGCCCCCCGTGCGCCCACATCGCGATGCAAAACAAACCTCTTTCACCCCGTTCCATCCAAACCGACCTACGCATACTTCACCGTCATTACCAAGTATTTCTTCAAGTCCTCAACCATCCCCACCGACAACCGTGGTTACCATCTCTACAACAGTCTTCACTATCAAATCGTTTTCCCCAAATATCTCTCACGACGTATACATTACCGTACATCAACAGAGTCAGTCCGGGTACGATCTATGCTGTTATCTCCTTCAGGCAAAACGAGTACGCGATAATCTTCTTATGTATATTCGTTATGTTCCAGCCTTTCAAGGAAAGAAAGTGTATATTTATCATCCTCTCCTTCATATTCCCCTTCCCTTAACCGACAAACGAAACGACAACTTGTTCTGTAGGAGGTTACGTATGTATTTCCGTCAACTACCCTCTGTATATTAGACTAGAATCGGTTGGAAGCATTGTACATACTATTCTATAACCCGTACCCTTGCCCCCAGTACAACGTAGGCCCACGATCCTCCCTACCTCTTACCCCAAACGTACAAGAGAAGTGACACGTGTATGTGACGTGTCAACCAAACTCAACCTGACCGTTCTTCATCCACCACCGTTTCCACCAACAATCAATCAACATGACATCGCGTCAATCAATTCCTCTGGTGAACAACATTCAGACCTCTCACCCTCTCTTTTGCCCAGAAGTTATCCCATATGACTTCGATCCCCTCATGATCAGCCTTCACTGGCGAACGGCAATGGACGTTCTCCGCCATCTTCGCGACAACTTCGACGATCGCTGGCTTATCCTCAAGGAAGTCAGAAGGAGGACCTGCAATCGACCTCGCGACTTCATCATTTACCACCCCCTCCTACATTACGACATCTTCCTCAATTCTGCCCATAACCACCATGACTTCAGCATCATCCTCAACAGTCTGTTGGTGTTGGAGGAACTGTATGCTCTTGACGAGGCCCATGCGGCCAAGAAGGCATGACCTTCACTCCAAATGTTGTCAAGTATTTGTGACTAAATAACATGACTCCCTCCTTCAAAGCTTGCAAAGGAGGAAGTGATCAGGGACGATCATTCACAAGTTCCCCGCGGATGTCGCACATAAGGATGGAGCCTGGGTTATTTAGTCTAGAATTAGGACTTTGTTCCCACTCCCCACCTGGTTACTTAATACATGTTGGATAAGCAGACAAATAGAGGGAGTGCTGCAAAGGAAGCAG
>Ga0307511_10003452_pt1 | contig 16248 bp, 9 predicted proteins | sample 13_EM_MG_FD_200266 | JGI IMG/M metagenome (GOLD analysis project Ga0307511, IMG submission 200266) | Populus trichocarpa ectomycorrhiza microbial communities from riparian zone in the Pacific Northwest, United States - 13_EM | ecosystem: Host-associated > Plants > Roots > Unclassified | place... | reverse complement strand
GAGCGTAGTCCTTTCCATAGATGTCAATGCTGGCAGAATGACCTCTGCGCGCCGTGCTTGTAGGACACTGCGGGAATACCAAAAACGGCTAGTATGTCTCTGGTGAGCGGAAACCCTGTCTTGCGCGGAAACCCCGTCGGTCACTTTATGCCTCCGAATGGCTTGACCAACGGCAACGGTATTGGTTCACAGCTCGCGGTAGCATCTCTTTAGTAGGTTTGTTGACGTATTTTGCAGAATGCAGCTGACTATTGGCATATATTGCAATCGAGATTCGTTGCGAGACACCCGTATCTAGAAATCATACTGCAGATCATACAAGGGGTAGATGTCTAGCATTGTACAGTAGTCTGGCTTGGGTACTGCCCTGCAGGCCTGTTTGTGTATACACCCAAGTAACGATGATTGGACCCCCGATCTTCAGTCTTTTGTGCTATCCCGTATATCTCAGAACCGCAACCGGGAAGTACCGCTTTGTGATCGGCGTGATAGTTAGCCTGTCATGTATCCTACCAATCTGCAGCAAAACAGCTGCTCCTTTCCTTCTACAAGATGCTGGTAGATATGCCAAGGTCCCTACCTCTCTACTGTATAGCCGTTGCTCCAGTAAGGATCCGGACCTTCATTTCCAGATTATCTGGTTATATGTTTCATCTTCGGAATTGGATTGTGCTATACATAACCTATTACACCCCCTGCCTTGATAGGTAATTGTGTTGGACATGGGACATAATGCTAAATAGCTACTCAATTTTGGGGACTGCTTTTGCATCAGTGAACGTTTCAACATCACCCGCTGTCAACTTAAAGCTCTGTGCACAATGTGTCAGCGATACCTGTAGACTTGAACAAGGCTGACGTCAATGGCGTGTTGATGCGCATTTGCACATGAAGTAAAGTTCGCAACCTCTGTGGAGGCTACATGTGTTACACAAAACCTTAATCAGATCTGCACGCCGTTTCCACCTAACTTTAGGACTAGGCTGTACCGTGTGTAACCCGGAAGACGTTCATTCGACTACCACCCAAACATGGAAATAAGCAAAACGCCAATTCCCTCATCATCGATCAAATATACTCCCTAGGGTGTGATACTACTAGTTGCATTCATAGGGCCTTTAAACATCGTAGTTGACGTCACCTTATACGCAGTCCAATCCAAAATCAAGCCCCAAGTGCTCAAGATCGGGGCATCATGTCAACCGTCGGTGGTAGGCTTGTGTCCTGATCGCAGGATGACACGTAGTGCTAGGGTATTATAGTGCAATACTTCTCTAGTTAGTTATTAAATGGTCAATACTACCATCTGGCCATAACAAGCTTCAGTCCCTACTTTTGTTGTAGTCCCCGACTACGAACCACTGCTTATAATCCTTCGGCGAATGCAATGCCTCCACTCATGCACAAAATTCAATATATTCCGTTCAAGGGGGTTACTTGGGCCACTTGGTATTATTATTTCCGCCAGCGTTTCATCAACACCTTCACCCGCCGATTCCTCTGGTGGCTGGCGGCTATTCTCGGCGCTATATGTGAGGCTGTCTCTCTGGCGCTCAGCATCCCAGCTATCTCTGACGCACGGAGAGAGAGAGAAAATCTGAACTGCTGCGTAGTGAACGGCAAAAGCGACATGTACGGCATCGGGATTCGAATTGCGGCTTACCTCCAGGTGGTGATGACCATAATAGGCGATGCGTACACAGCGGACCCAAAGTATGCAACTGCGCTGACTTCCTTAAACTTGTGGTTTCTTTGGGCCTTGATCATCGCCATATACCTGTGCAACGACAGTTACGAGTGGCGTGATGCCTATATGCTGCGCGAATTAGGGAATACAATTTACAACACCAATGTGGGGGTGTTGTTGCTGCCTAGAGAGAAACTGGACCCCGAAAGTGTGTTCACAAGATTGATGCGATGGGTTACGGTATTCGTTTGGCTGTCAGCAAGCTTACCACAGGCCACGGCTAGCTACGCCCACTATGACAATAACCCCGAATGCGATTACGGTTGGTATTTCGACATATACCAATTCCATGCTGAGAAACATCGGCGTATATCAGTCGACTACAGTATTGTTTCGCCGATAATTGGAACGTTTTCCCTAGTGCTAACACTAAGGATCCTCATATATGCGGTAGAGTTCCCTTGGAGCGAGATCGATGCGGCTCTCAATTCCTCCAAAGATACCCTCGGGGCAAACAAGCACTCATGGTCAGAAGTGTGCCGTGATATCCTCTTTATATATCCTGTGGGGGATATTATGGCCCTGGTAGATACGGTGAGTAATCATGGCTTTAGGTCCGTCATTTTATGCGCTCCAGGCCCTGCGCTCCAAGCCCCGGACTGACACTGAGCTTGGTCTTTCACCTTGAATGAGCATGTATTTGTTGATCCTCCTAAAAACTTGTACAAACAACTGACATGTGACAAACGACTCTATAGCAAGGTGCTGCAAGCTACAGGGCCCGGTGGTACGAGTACCTTACGGAGCGTTATTCATTACCAGCTCATACCTGCCTTTTCGGGTCACCTACGCGCTCATGCGTTTCGCGGCTTCTGTGGAAGGCATTGGGTGTACCTCGTCTCCTCCGCAACTACATCGATGGTTCGCAAGCTAGGATCATATGGAACATTGCAAACCTGTTAAACAGCATACAAATCCTGGAGTTCACCATTTTGGCAAACGATATCGGCGAGGTGAATGACTTGCGGTCTCTGGGGCAGCTCCTCGCCTTAGGTATTAGTGTGGGTGCCCTCGTAGCGCTTATTACTGATGCGATGACAAAAGAACGGAGTAAGCTCTACGGATTCCCGCTGCGGGATCGCGAAGATTCTCCATGAAAATGATCAGAAGCGAAAAAACATCTGGGATGCACAGAGGCACTTGGTGCGTGATTCTTTGCAATCTATGCGTGACTGGCACTAACACACATCAGAGCAGTTTAGCTATCGAAGAGATAGTGTTCCTGAAAGCAGGATGGTCTAACTATACATGTATATATATACATTATATAAAATATATCCTTATATGTTTTGCTCCTGAGGCCTGGACTTTTATGGCATTTCTGATCAAGGATCTAGCATGCCGGAGGTGGTCGTTGTATCTTATGGTTGTGTTGTCAATCCGGTAACGAGAAACCGCCCCCTTCAGAAGTCATACGGTGACCACAATTGGTACCATACACCAACAGCAGCTGCTCGTAAGCAATCAACCATCATTGGAGACTCTATGCAGGGTGCAGGCCCCCTCGCAGCTTGACCACGCCGCCTCGCCACATACAAGAAGTCTTCTGCATTGCCACAAGTGTTGGCAAAATGGCTAACAGGAGCCATGTGAAAAACTAGATAAGTACATAAAAAAAACTCAGATTTTTGCACGTAGGTGCGATGCCCTGGGCGCAGTGGCTGGGGATTGAAGTCATCCCAAAAAATATAAAATAGCGCTAGGTAGTCTGTATGTGGAATAGTACAGGAGACTTGCACTGGAGCTTACGAAATCGTGGACGCGTTAATATGGGTACACAAGTTGAATTCTCGATGGGCATCCTTGGATGGCGCTGCCTCCCAATTATTCCTTTTTGAGGCTACGGATACGCATCTATCTGAATGATGGGTATGTTCGATGCTAGAGTGCGTAAGACAATTGGACCTGACGGAAGTGGGCCCGGGGTGAGTGAGACAAACGACCCCAGCATAGCAGCCGGGTCTTTTTGGTTTGGTGCCGCACATAGTTGCGCCTGTAGTTACGGAGGTCCCTCGTAAGGTCTCGCCTTTTGTTGTCACGTGTAATCGTTGATCACCACCGGACCATCCGCCCTCGAGCCCTCATCCCAGGCGCCTATAGATTGCAACGTCGCCCTCAGAGTAGGCAGCTGTCATGCCGCCCGAAGCTTTGTCGAACCACAGTGATACATTATCTGCTTTATCTATATGTAGGGTATAAAATCGAATCGTGCCGTCAATGAAGCTTTTGGAAAATTAATTCATGTTTATTTCGCACCTGAACGCAAAAAATCCACTCCCACTTATTCGCCCATTGCCACGACTTATCTCTAATTCCGCGGCCAATGCAGCGGGCCCCGTTGTTCACCATTATCCCTTAATTGTAAAGGCTGTTCCTTGGGTCGCTTGCTATGGTTTATTCTGCCAACGTATTATAAACAAACTCACTCTGGGTATCCCTGGGACGCCCCGACTCGAGCTCCACGTGACTAACTGACTTGACTGCCCAATGGGCTGGCCTAGTCACGAGACTGGGCCTGCTCGGGCCAGCCTGTCTAGGAATATTCTTCGGTGGGCTGGCCTCTCCGGGAATTAGCTCAATGTACGCATTCGGACCAGCTACGGTAGGCTGGCCATAGGATATATGTTTGTCGGTCAGTTCATGTAGGGTTGTGACCGAATGATTGCGCAGGGTATCTACATATCAGCTGAGTGGGCGTATGCTTGCCACTTACGATATGTATGTATTGGGCGTGATTAACCCGACTCAGCATACAGTTCCGCATGCTTCATTAACTCGATACAAGCTATCCTACCTGATGATTATAGCTAGCTCTGCGCCTACTAATATCCCAGCTCCTGCATTTCCGCAAGCTGCTTGATACCTCACCACATATTTCAATCGCTTTCGGCTATCTTATCCAAAGTAGAGAATTTTGCAAAATTACTCAACAGCCGATACTCCTAGTATAAGCAAAATGAAATGGATAGCATAATTCATACACCTCGATGACCAACATCTGTATTGTTTGGTTGTGTGGAATCCTCATCCTGATTGCCACGCTCTATTAACTACCCATGGCTCATTTACCCTAGGCATGAACTACAAAAAAAACAAAGATCCCACTGATCAAGCTAATCTTCAGGTCCTAAAAGGTTTACAACCCGCGACCCCGAATCCGATGGCTTGATACTGGATTGCAGCCCATTACACTCCGAGAAGCTGCTCGCCGCCCTGCCCTCCGTCTTCATGCCTAAATTTCACCGGCCATTATTTTCCTAAACTAACTCCACAGAATACCTGTAAATGCAAAAGTAAATACCAACCCCGACGGTGCAGCTGTGTTAAATCGAATTTCCCTTATAGCAGCTGCTGCCATCCGTCACATAGTTGCCTCAGTACTGCCGCGGCTCGACAGGGTACAGATCGTGAGGACACAGATCGACGAAATCATTTGGAAGCGGAACCAGAAGAGCCTGCTGATATCTGTATGTGTAATAAAATCATATTGGTCAAGGCTAATGTATGTAGATGCTGGATATACGTAGCGTATTTTGCAGGAGGTGATATGATAAGGTAAGCAAACTTGGTATAGACCATAGACCGTCCGTAGCGCTTAGCACTACCGTATCCGGCGGAGTAGTCCAATGCGACACTTGGGAATTTAGTATATCTCAACAAGTTTTGATAGGGATTGGACCATGGGGGGTTCAAATGAAACGCACAACTATAGAGGAGATTATTAAAATGACCAAGAACCTGGGAAACCTGAGTCAATGTGGCCACCCTGATATGCGGCTTCTGGGTTATTTTCCCCCCATCTATTACACCTCAATCAGCCTTCGGCTATGGGGTGGCTTTGGAACCTTTGACGGAACCTTCATTGGGAGCGGTCGACCCCCGAGAAAACTACATACGTACAAACTGTGTGAGACCCGAATCCGCTGTGTGAGAAAAGTAAAAAACCAATCGGGGTAATAGAGACATGAGATAAGCCAACACCAAGCGTCATCTATCACCAGTCACTGCTTTCCACTCTTCTCCTCCCTTTGTCAGAGTCGTAGGCTTCAATCGGTAGCCAGCGTCCCCTCATCTTCAGGTGACTTCCGGGTGCCAATTTCCTATCAAAAATCACCAAACGGAGCTGGTGGCTTTACCCAATCTCCGCATACCTCCTAAGAGCCAGCGTGCCCCCATTATCCCCTTCACTTCAACATCCTGTATTGTATCCGCCATGGATCACCATCGCCTTAACTAACGGTCGGTTATCGTCAGGAGATGTGCTCCGGGGGAGTGTTTTGGCTGGTTGGGATCGCTTCCCAGCCGGTCTTGCTGCCGAACGTGGAGCAGCATGTTTTTTTTTTGTAGCTGGAGGTGCCGCTACCAGAGCCTCGCCCTCATCCTCATACCCGGATAGGTCTTCATACGAAAAATGGTCTGACCTGTCCTTCATCTCAGTATCTTCGCTGTCATTGTCTCTCGCCTTTCCCTTCCTCTCTCTCCTCTTATCCATGGCCTTCTCCAACTCTTCCACTGCCACTTCCGTCTGTGTACTGTTTTCCGCCTGTATCAGCTTCACCTCCTCAATATAGTCAGTCTGGGTGGCGATTATTACCGTCTCGACCGGTAGTGCCTTACCCTTTGCCTGCCCCCCTTCCGTTCTGACGCCATAGCCTTCCCTGCCTTCATCTCTTCATCCTTCTCCGCCATGCCTTCCACTTCTCCTTTGCCTCCTCTGCCGTCCACTCAGCGTCGTTCAACATCTCCATCATCTTCACTGCCTGTTCCGCAAATATGGTTACTATATGAGCCTGTTCAGGGAGTTTCTTTTCCAACTCGGTACCCTCCCCGGTTGTCAAGGTTTTAATTCGCTCCCTGAGTCCTGCGATAATCCAATCTCGTGCCTCAAGCTTGTCCTCAACATCGTCTTGCTGTTGGCAGAAATTGTCTCTCTGCTTCGCAAGTTGTCGTAATGTATTAGAAATTGCTTGTCGACCTTCTCCATGCACATTTCCTTCCTCACAGAGAATTCTGAGCACGAGGTCAATTCTTTCATTTTCTCATCTGTTTCCACAGCTCTAAGTCCACGAAGTCGACCACATGTGTCAGCAAAAATTTTGCAACCCCCTCCCATTCACCTGCTCTCATCTTCTTCATTCTCCTCTGCCTCCAATCATGGCCCCATCTATCCACGATAAACTCATCATCGCTGTATACCCGGTTGGGATTCCCTTTGACACCCAAGGACCACCATCGAAATAGTCCTCATCACTAATCTCCCCACGAATAATTTCCACACCATACCCATCCTCACCTACGTTCCCCTCCTCATCCACGTGCAGCTCATTAGGCACGGATTCCATGCAATGAATCCGGACTACTAAGCTAAATATATCGGCATCCGACACCTCCACCCTCCCCACCGGCTCGGATATAGACACCACAGCCCTCTCCACTGATACCTGCTGGTTTCCATTCCTGATGGCTGGAGTTGGTTCCTGTGTTGGTAAATGCGATGCATTACCCTGCACTGAGAACTCCAAGTATAGTAACGGGAAAGTCAGACACTCAGGGCTTGTTCTTGCCCCCTGGCCTCCGGAGTGCGATATCTCGGCCTGTTGTCTAGAGAGGGGACAGCCATCGGTTTGGCTGCTGCCTTTCTTCTGCCTGTTCCATGTTTTGGCATCCTTTCCTAATTCCCCCCAAAATTGCGGAACTGCAACCAAAGGTGACACCGAGATCTTACGCTGCTATCGCGCCGCTTTTGCGTGTAGAATCGCTGGTGGACACGGTTACAACGTTAAATCGCCCCAGTGCAGCTCCAGTTCTGGCGCAACTTGACCCTCGGGCGGATTTTGTAGTTCTCTTCATATCGTCACGAAAATAGGATATTCGTGATGTGCTCGCTTCGCTCTATCGAATTCTGTTTTCTCCGACGTCGGAAACTCTCTGGTTGTCGAGATCGACCAAGTGGGCTTGTCGTGCACGGTGTTTTTGGTGCCTGATATGCGGTATTTCCTACTATTGCCATCTATTCATATCGGCAGATTAGAAACCTTAAAAAGATGGAAAATGGTAGAGCCGGAATGTATTATATTCTTTCTTGATAAGTTATAAAGACTTCCAGTATGCCCCAGGCCTCCGGTCATCGTATAGCGTATATATCATTAGCTTACAGGAGGAGTTAGGTGAGGAATTTCTGGGAATAGGTCAATCAAAAAGGCAAGAAAAGGGAGTTTAGCAGCGCAAATGCTCATCCATTACAAGGGCACCGGTTCAATCTATTGGGCTCTGAGCTTGGGCCACTATTGATAGAGGTTCTTAAAAAGATATGTACCTAATCCGTAAGTACTATCCTAATAGCGCAGTCTAGATACGGCCGTCCCACCAAAATGAGGCTAATGGAGAAGGCGCGCAGGAACCAGCCTCAACAAAACATAAGTACGTACAGAGTTAATATGATTTCCGTTTACATATCCGGAGTAACTCCAGCCCCATGATTGGAATTGCTGCGGCGGTGACCATGGTGAGCATGCCAAGCATGGCAAAGAACTTGTAGATAGACATTCTGGATATAAGCTTGCGAGTGATGTGGGCGGGCGAGATTATCGTTTCTTGTAGTTATATGGAATAAGTAGACAACTGGTGGATGCGGTTGGATGTGGGGACCACGGGGTAATGGTCGAGGTCACTACTGATACTCGTAACGTCAGGACTCGGTAATGTACACTTTTGAGTGTGTCGATCTACCCAGTGCCACAACCCGAATACATGTCAATAAATACGGCATCCTCAAGTCAAGTATTGGCAATGTAGGTAACTGTGGCTCATGCCGCCGCGGGCAAGTACTGATTCATCTTGTCAAGAATTCGTTAAACCGCAATACAGAAAATCCAGCCACCACCACTCTACCCTAGCTTCTGCCCCTGCCGCTACCTGCACAGGGAGAACTTCCACTTCACATTGCAGAACCACAATAAATTGTAAAATAGACAATAAAATAATGCTTGCTATGCATCGTGGATGCTAGCTCCCAGTTACAGTATATGATGTTGATTGGCGTCGGAAGTAAGGATCGGGTCATTCACAGTTTCATTTTTTTTTTTTTTTTTTTTTTTTTTTTTGGATTATTTAACCCAGAAAAGACAAAGGCAATGGGGCGCCCCCGTTCCCTCCCCTTTGAAGGTTCGGTACACCCACGGGAAAACGGGCTACATAAACGTCCTGCCTTCCGAGCCAAAGAAATTTCTAAAGAAATACCCCTCTTCCGCCGCCACACCCGCTTCCGGTCCCTCCCCAGTAGAAGTATGCCTCCGCCTCCACGCCCCTTCCGGCCCTCCCCATACATATATTGTTCTTCCGCCTCCACGCCCCTACCGGCCCTCCCCTAAAAGAACAAACAATTCATAAGGAATAAGGAATGAGAAATTAAGTCAGGTCAATCTTGGAGAAGAACATCTCCACCAGGTCCACCGTATAAAAACCCTTCTCATCCTTTTCCTTCTTGGCCCATCTTGCTCTATCGTCCATATCTTCCCACGTACTCCACCTCCGTCCTATGTCCTCTCCATGCGTACAGACCAGAGCTACGTGCCTGCCTGTCTCTGCATACCTTCCGCACTTCCGGCATTCAGGGTCTTCTGTTTTCCCGATTTTGTGGCGCCAGGCTTGTAGATTGCCCTTTCCGGTGCGACATTGAACGTATGTGACCCTAGCCTTCCTATTCCATCTTACTACTCTTCCCATCCCCGCTCCCTTCACTCTTCTTTCTTTTTCTCTCATCTTCCTCCATGCCTGTTTCAACCCTCCCTCCGTGATATAGGGGTCTTCCGGATACAGGTTTGTGGCTTCTTTGGCCAATCGGTCGGCTTCTTCGTTACCGTGTAGCTCATTATGGGCTTTAACCCACCCGAATGACACAGCGTTGGGGCCCGACTTGGATTGTCTTTCCCTTATCCCTTCCATTACCAACTTAAGGTCACGAGTCCTAGCTCTTCCTGTACGTCCTGCCTTTTTCACTGCCGCGATTGCTGCTTGTGAATCTGAGAGGATTAGTACGTTGGTTTCGTTAGGTGCGTCCTCCAGTGCCCCTCTTATTCCACACACCTCCCCGTCCCACACCGTTGCCAGCTTGCCTAGTGTTGACCCTCCAAGTCTTTTCCCTCCCTCCACATACCAACCCCCTCCCACAACCCCGTCCTCATTCATACTACCATCTATATAGACTCCCGTTGCTTCGCAAAATTCCCTGGCTTGGTTAATGGCTTCCGTCCATACCTCTGCCTTGGAATCTGTTTGTGCCTGGAGTTTAACCTCCGGTACTTCCACCTTCTCCACTCTTCCTCCATAACTCATCTTCTCATGTCCCTCCTCTTTCAGTACACCTGCCTTGCTTTGTATTGCTGTCAAAACGGAGGTGAATCCATCTGGACCGACAGTGTACTCTTGTCCAAAATCGTCCCATTCCCTTCCTGCTTCCTCGTTTCTTCCCGTTCCATCGTCGAAGATTAGGTCTCCCACCGCGGTGGTGTCCCGCATAATTTTTCCCATGAGTCTGGCTTGTGCTGCATCCAACGCCATCCTCGGAGACTCCACCCCTGCGATCTGACTGACCAACTCTATCTTAGATCCGTGTGTCGCGTTGACACATTTTTTTAGAGCCTGGTACTGCAGTTGTTCAAACTCCTTTTCCCAATCTCTCTGTCCTCTCCATCCCAGCTCTGATCCCCACAAGGCTATTGCTTGGATCATCCCCGTGTAGATCTGCCTCCAACTGGTGGAGCTGATCCCCCACTGGGAGTTTCCTAACCCGTTAAATTGTGCGAGCATGGCTCGCGCCTTCTTGATTCGGGCTTTCCAATGTTCCTTGAACGACAGGCTCTCGTCCATAATTATCTCCAGCCACTTTACCCATTTCACATCCTTATTCTTTTTCCTCCTCTTTTTTTTAAGGACTAGCCGTTCATGCTTTGAGTCTTCTAGGGGAAGGTGGTTCTCCGCTGCTATCCTGTTCACTATTTTATCCGCCTCGTCTAGCACCTCATCCATTTTTATGCCCCGTGCCATGATTCTTTCCCAAATCGAAACTCCTAGAAGTAGGTCGTCCACGTACGATGGGAGTTCAAGGTCGAATGTAGGCCAGCGTCTTTTTAGGGCTTCTTCCATTTTCGTGATAATTGGAGCCATCCAGATGAGAAATATCACCGGTGAGAGAGGTGATCCTTGTGGTGCTCCGATATTCGTTTTCCCTTTTCCTCTAGTTTTTCCGTCCCATTCCAACTCGAATTCTCTTGCCCGGAAAAATTCTTTCACCCACGGTATCCACTTCTTGCCTTCCTCCGATTTTCCCAACTCTCTGACCACATCCTCCTCTCTGACGTTCTGGAAGCCTCCCTTCACGTCCCAGAAGTTCCATCCCACGGCTCCCTCTACTGCCATACATCTTTGGGCCCTAGTGACTACTCTCAGGGCTGCTTCAGTGGCTGACCTGCCTTTGACCGATCCGAATTGGTGTCGATGTAACAAACCCGACTCTTGGAGTCTGTCTGCTACCACCTTTTCTCCTAATTTGCTGATGCAGTTGATTAGGTTGATAGGTCGCCAGCCTTTTGCCTTGCTGTGGTCCTTCCCTGGTTTTGGGATCATGACTACCTTGGAATGTTGCCATTCTTTCGGTATTCTGCCGTTAATCAGGTTCTCCGCCACTTCTCCGATGAGCTCCGAGCCTAGCTTGAGGTCAAGTACTTGCTTGATTAGTTTGTACCCGATTCCGTCTGGTCCTGGTGCTGACTTGTTAGACGTGCCAGCTAGGGCTTTCCTCACTAGCTCCTCCATCTTCTTTTGACTGATACCAGTCACCCCTGGGTATCTTTCCCTTTCTTCCTCTATCTCATCGACTTTCCTGCCTTCATTCCTCCACCCGAAGTGGTCTTTAATCAGGCCGTTTTTCTTTTCGTTATCCGTTTTCAGGGGTACTCCCGTCGTGTCCGTGAGGTCTCCCATTGTAGCTTTGAGGTGCCACGGGTCTTTGGCCCACTTGACGATTTCCCACGGATCTTTTTCCCCGTTTTCTTTGCAAAAGGCTTGCCAACACTCCTTCTTCTTCTCCCTTACCAATGTCCTCATTTTATCCTTTTCTGTCTTCCACCTCTTGATCCTTGCCGCCTGATCTAGGCTCCTGTTGGATCCCTTCCCTCTTCTGGCATCCCTCGTGATCTTGAGCTGTTCCGACAGTTCTTCGTCCCACCACTTCTTGGATTTTTCAGTAATCCGCATGGTGCTACAGCAAGCTTGTCGGAGTAGTTTCAGTTTTTCATATGGGGTGTCTCCCTCCAGTTGGTCGTACCAGTGGAAATCCCCCTTTTCTTCGTCTTCTTTTGCCATTTCTAACTCTATTCCGAGAATGTCCCAATTGATTTTTTCCCTTACTACTTCCTCCAATTTCCCGTTCCAATCTATCTCTGCCATGATGGCCCAGTGGTCTGAGAGGAATTTGTCTGACTTGACCTTCTGCCAGTTCTTGGGTCCTCTGCTGATAAAGAGGTCGATCCGGCTTTGTTGTCTTCGTCCGTTGACTATTCTTTCCCAAGTTGGTCCATCGTATTCCCCCCCGATCTCGAAACCCTTTTCTACCATCCACTCTTCCATATCCTTTCCTCGTGTATCGTCTTCGTTAAGGGGGTCCCATGCCTGGTTATGAGCGTTCCAGTCTCCTACTAGGCAATCAGCTTCGTTTAGACCTTCTAGCCATTCCCTCCATTTTCCCCCCGATAACTTTCCGTCTGCATAAATTCCTCCTAGCTTGTGGCCCCACACTTCCACCAAGGCTAGTCTCTTATCTTCCTTAACGACTTTTACCACCCCCTCCATCTTTTTCCTCCAGTATACCATCGTCCGCTTTCCCTTCTCAACCTTCGAGCCTAATGTATATGAGGGGTGGGATTGTGTCCCAGTCCCTTTCTTATCCACCCATGCTTCCCCAACAAAAACAATGTCGATCCTCCTCTTTTTACACCATTCTAGAAACGTATGTGTACCCTCGCACTGTCCTGCTACGTTCTGGTAAGCCACGCGGAGGCCCTTAAAATAGGTGTTTACCTAGTCCCGGTTGTTCATCCGGAGACCAGTCTGACTTCACTGGGGGCTTCTGTGCGTTTGGACCAAAGCGATCTGGGGTCCAATCCTCAACGTCATCATCCAACACCTCTGAGATTCTTGCGTTGGAGGGTCCTGGAGTGACCCCTCCGGCTGTCTTCAAGGCTGGCTTCTTCCAGACATTCCATCCCTTCTTCTTCTGCACCTTCTCGAAAACGTCCTTATCCGTCTTCACCTCCTCAACCTTCCTCTTCTGGGTCTGCTGACCGTTTTCGTTTGCTCCGACTACCTCTGAGTTCCTCTTCTGTCCTCCGGAGATGCGAGCAGATGCAGCTCTGCTAGCTGAGGAACAACTCTCCTTCTTATGTCCTGCACCGTTGCAGTTGTAGTAGATGACATTGGAAAAATATTGTCGGGTCTGCTGCTGCCTCTGCTGGGCCTTGTTGTTGTTGTTGTTGTTGTTGTTGTTGTTGACCTGTGCGGAGGTCTTATTTTCCCCCGTCTTTCCCTTCTTCTCTTCCTTCTTTTGTGGTGGTGGGGAGTGTTTGAATTCTCCCATCTTGTTAGTGTCCATCATCTGGACCTGTCTTCGTACTCCTTCCCACATGACCCCCTTCTCGACCAACCTCTTCGCTTCTGTGTGGTCTGCCACATCGAATGTTACGCCGGTAGTCCTAGCGGCTCCCCAGATCTTCGAGAATCGGTGTCCCATTTTCATATCCTTGTTCTCCTCCCTCAATTTTCTTCCGATATCCCTTCTGCCTCTCGCTACTTTTGATGGTGCTGCTGGCATCAACATCCTAACAGTCTTCTCATCTTCCATCCACGCATTCAACATATCTCCCTTGGCTCCGAAAACCGCTGTCAAGCCTTCCGTCACTGTTGTGAGGACTTCCTGCTTGGTGCAATCCTCCCCAATCTTGCTTACTGTCCACCTCGATTCGTCATCTTGAGATCCTTTTCCGATCTCCACCGTGGTGTGCCATGGGATGGTGTTGTTGGTGATAGCCTTCTCCCGGAGTAAGGCGTTGACTTTATTAACCCCATCCTCGACCTCCGCCTTTCCTCTACCGTCGATTGACTGCATGTGAGCCAAAATAATTTTGGCTACCTTCAGCACCTTGTTTCCCACAACCACCCTCTTCTCTCCCACCTTGTTCTCTGGAATAACCTTCCCCTCGGCTTCCAGCTTTTCCCTCATTGTCATTGCCTCTTTCAGTTTCTCCCCCACTGAGACGATCTCCGCAGGTGTTACAGCTTGCTTCGCCTTTGCTGTTAACTCCTCGACCATGTGGTTGGCACTTTCTAGGGCCTCTCGTCTCCCTTTCCAAACGGATTCGACCTGCGCCGCCAACTCTCGAGCCTTCTTATCTTCCTCCTGGTCCCTCTTCGTCTTCTCCGCTTGTGCCTTCTTATCAAGTTCAATCTTCTTGATTTGTTTGGCCTTCTCCGTGTTCTTTTCTACTTCCGCCTTTTTTTGCGAGGCCTGTCTCTTGGCCTGGGCCTGGTCTTCCGTTGATCCTGCCCCGTTGAGACATGCCAGCATGGACACCTGCTTGGTCAGTTTTTCGAGTTGGGACTCAATTCTCGAGAGGTCCCCAGTGTTGACCTTAGCTGCCTCGTGGAAGGTCATCACCGCCTCTGCCATGTCAATGGCTTCGACTTCACTTCTGCCGGCTCTGACTTCCTCTTTCAGTTTTTTCCAACCTTTTCCTTCTCCGAGTCCTCCAGCATAAAGTTCCGCTTCAATCATCCACCCCGCTGCCAGCACTTGACCCTTGGCTGTCTTGTAGTCCTGTGCCGACTTCCACCATTTCTTCCCTTTTTCCAACTCACTGATTGCCGACATTACCCTTCCATTCAACATGATACAGATTACCAAATCTGTCAATGTTCTGTTATCGCAGGGTCGATTCCATGCAATCTCCTTTTCCTCCTCTTCCTCTCCTCTCATTTCTTCGTTCTCTTCCCTGTCCTCTTCACAACCTGCATTCCCCGTCCTCATCTCCTTAGCGATCTTCTTGACTTCTTCAATGGTCAGCTCCTTTACCGCGTGCTTGCTGACGTTGAGTCCTTCGGGTGCCTTCCCTTCCCCTCTATCAACTTCCATCTTGACGATTGGTACTGCGGGTACCACATCTACTGTCGCCATTGGTCCGTTACCCTTAGTACCCGAAAAGCTAGCCAGGAGTGGCTTCTTCCGATACCTATGGAGTAATTTATCCCTCGTGAGGGAGTCGTCTGGGATGGATTCATCGTCTGAATCCATGTCGTTATCCGAGTCCGGTATTACTACCTCTGCTGCAGTCTTGATCGACTGTTGTGTAGATTCCCGACGCCATCCCCTCTGACTGTCCTCCAATTTCCAGCTTGGCGGGTGAGTCGCGAATAAATTCGCCCTTACCTCGTCAAACTTCCGGGGCCCGGTGGCCTCCTCGGAGATATCCATCTTCTTATTCAGCATGTCTAGAGTAACCGCTCCTTTGGTCAGTTTCCCCTTCCCTTTCTTTGCCGACTTCTTCTTCATCGTCTCATTGTCGGATTCCATTTCCTCGTCTTCAACCAGGGCTTCTTCGATCCTGGCGAGTTGGACGGCTGGAGTATCGGGTTCCTTCCTCATTAGTCGCTTTGGAGTTGACAGGTTAATCTGGCAACCCAAGTGATCGACCGGTTCTCTCGAGGGCTTTAGTGGTCTAACCACGATCGATTCCAATACCTCCTCTGCTGTCTCCGTTATCTGGTATTGAACATCAAGTCCCTCCATCGATCCATTTGCCACTTCGTCTTGGATCGCCAATCCTCTGTGGAGGAGTTCGATGGCTCTTTCAGCGGTGTTGTCATCCACCACCTCGAACCTTTCTTCGTCTCCTCTCCCCTTCCTTTCTATGCAGGTGACCGCCATCTCGAAAGACCCTTCGCTGTCGTATTCTGCATGTCGTCTAGTCGAACTAGACATTGCCATTGCCAAAGCCGCTTCACCTCCTAATTCTTGGAACTTGGGGACAGCCAGCCAATTCGTAACATTCTCGAGGGTGAGTTGGCGTCTCACCTTCAAGTCTCCTTCTCCATCGGATTCAAGTAGCAGTTTAGTGCTACCCTGGCCCCAGTCCTTCACTGGGCCAAAGAGAACACCCTTTGGGTGTGGTGCCATGTTGAAATTTACCAACGAGACTCAATCCTAGAATAAAATTATTCTAAGAGAGTGAGAGTTGGTAATTGGTTAATTAGAACAAGGATAAGTGCAGGGATCTAGGTCGCGTAGCAACGGTTGCTATGTGGTGGGCAGAGCCTCTGTGGAAACTATTCGAAAGTTGTGCGGCTGAGCCGTGGAAACTCGTAGAAAGTCAGAGAATTGGTGTGGGTGGTCCGGACCAATGTAAATTGGGGCGGATGCCACGTATGTTCGCTGGCGAAAATCGCCCACTTTT
>Ga0307511_10003451_pt1 | contig 16248 bp, 15 predicted proteins | sample 13_EM_MG_FD_200266 | JGI IMG/M metagenome (GOLD analysis project Ga0307511, IMG submission 200266) | Populus trichocarpa ectomycorrhiza microbial communities from riparian zone in the Pacific Northwest, United States - 13_EM | ecosystem: Host-associated > Plants > Roots > Unclassified | place... | reverse complement strand
GAATGAACTTCATTGTGGAATTGACCATGTATTGTGGAAGTCACACTTGAGTTTACTATCTATATCAATCCGATGAGGTTGATTTTTTGTGTTTGTTCAATATGTCGGTATGCAGTACTTTGCCTTTTTAAGCATAATCTTGCGATGTTGCAGCTCAGAACGCGCTAGCCAATAACTCGAGATAATACGGTATTTCAGCAGCATCCGACGATGGAACCGGTCAGCTAATCTGGGCGGGTTAATGCGATACTCTTTGGCCTAGCCACGTCCTGTTTACTGTCGAACTTATCATCATACTCAAATAATATATATGCATATGCCATCGACAATTGCAAAACCCAGTAAGTATACAGTGCCTGGGGGAAAGTTATGGCGGGAGGAGTTGTGCTAACCAGACTAGGAAAGTTACTACACCCCCATATTTTTTTCTCTTTTTGTCTCAGACCAACCTGCTAGCGTATCAGGCATAAGGTTGCATAAACCCTCCAAAATGAAGCTTTTGAGGGCTACCAAATCGCGGAGGAGGGCTTCACATTAGGGGGATTATATATATTGGAACCAACCAGAAATATGGGTGCCATGCAGAGGTATACGAAGGGCCCTTATTGCATATTCTGAGCATGAGCATGCATGTCTAATGCATGTCTGAGGAGCGTAGTAACTTTCCCTTAGGCACTGTAAGTAGGTTAGACCTACTCATAATTAGTACCCTTGCCTTAGTATATGAATACTTCCTAGTACCTATTTCTAATAGAAAAACCAGCAGGAGGAACCACCCGATGGGAGGAACACTCTAGACTTATATACTAATCCTTCTTTCATGGTCGGGCGTTGCCTATTGCCTACCTCAGAAGTAACTGGTCTGGTTGGTTGCCTGCTTAGCTTAGCATGTATCGAGCTAGAGTCATACCTAAATAGGTATCCTTTAAGCAATGGCGAGCATTACCACTTCTGCTATAGTTCACCTTGTCACGGCATTGAGCAACCGGGATTCCACTGGAGGTTTCGTATCAACGCCTTAGCATGATCCTCTATACACGTATCTTTCGATTCCGGGCTCAATGGGGAAGGACACCAAACTAAGTTTCCTTGAAAGGGTTTAGATGCCATAGAACCATACCAAAAAGGTGCCTACTAATGCATAGCAGCTGCTTAAGGGATACAATACTAGGATGCAGATTTGTTCAGCATAATCAAGAAACGCGATCTTGCTTTGCAATTGGTAAATATAGTCTGAAGCTATGCTGAAGTGTCCGGAGCATACATATACAGAACATACATAAATAAGTAATTGTTGGGGTGCCTTACTAGGTAGTTCTGTTCTAGAGCACATGTACAGGCAGGCCCAGCAGCACCAATGGTAAACTTGAGCTATACTTATCATAAGTATTCCCCTTCCGAATTCCTCAACCGCACTGTACTAAAGTTGAGCACATTCTATATTTCTTCATACTAGTTATTCTGACAACTCCCAGACCAATCACCTTAGTTCGAATCCAACCCTCATACCGGGCAATAGTATAGTCTAGTTATATCTATCCAGGTGTATCCCTTCGTCATCACCCCACCGATGGTATTTTGCTAGCAGGTAAAGAGCTATGGAGAAGCACATGATAGACATAGACATATGACCATACGCGTGCATTGCTGCAATGGGGAGAAGACCTGTGGATAAAACTATAAACACTGCACCCCCGATGACATAGCCGAGGCAGAGGCCCTGGACTATAAAGATCAGGGAACTCGGAGTGATGGCAAGAAGGCTGGTACCACTCATGGTATAGAGTTGGTGTATGTTCCTGGGTGTGTATAATTATAGGGTAGTTGAATGATTTCTGTCGTTGGCTGTATATGTATTATTGGGTATGATGATTATGATGAGGAAGATGGAGAGGAATGGAGGGAACAGACTGGGTGGGAAAAGGGGGGTATTTATGCTGCTTTCATTGTAGATCAGGCTCTGATCATGAGCCAGTTACTTATTGCCTACAGTCCAGTCTGGCTGGTTCTAGGGAACCTTTCACGATTTTGCCTTGGTAAGAAGAATCTCCACCTAGATAATACCCACACATATATATACTAGGTACTTTTAAGGTGCCTTACGACTTTCTTCCTGTGCTACACGCGTTCGGTAAGTTGCATGAATCCAGCCCTTCAAGTGAATTCCACAATCTTAACTCCTTACTATCGATTATCCACATAGCTCACGTCCATGCTGCTCAAGTGAACATCCGAGCCATACATTCATATGAAGAAACTCCCTGATTTGTAAATCTATCCTCAGGATATTTTAATATATATATATCTATATACCGAGAGAAAAAGAATCACCCGAATACCAGGCTACCAGAATTTACCAGGCCATTACTCCCACGAATCATCCAATATCCCGTGACTCACTGCAGATACATCATAGACATCCACCTTCATCCGGATTTACATCCCACTCCCACCAATTAACCTTACCTAAATTCCATCACACCTCCCATCCTATTGATGGGCTTCCGTGGCGAGGAGTATGCTAGTACCTTATGTCCTATCATTAACTACTACACTCGGTTTCTAGAAGCTGGGGCAGAGTTATAAATAACGGTTCGTGTAACGACTATACTCAAGTAGGTATCTTACCCCCAAGCCCAACTCGTGAGACTAATGGAATATATATTAACAGCACATGGGGTAAACCAGATCCCACGGGAGAAATGTCTTTCTTATTTCAATACTTTATTATTAGAGTAGAGGGGTATCTACAACTGCCATGGTGATCCTGACCAAAGAGGGGGTTATCAGACAAAAGATTTTCACCCATGGTAGTACCTTTCGATGCTTCCCATGAGAGGTACACCGGTAACATACATAAAACATATGCCACTATTCTATCTATTTATATCATTAATCATCACTCTTCCTCCGTTGCCTTTGCCGGCTACCCTATCAGCTTGAACAACAAGAGCCAGTTATGTCATAGCAAGCCCTAGGCAGGAAATCTAGTTATCTTCCCCATATGCGATAAGTAGATAGAAACGAAATTCGACACAGCCATAAATTGCAAGAACGTAACCAAACTATGCAAGAACCCATAACCAATGAAAATTGCGCACAGAACTCCTACTGCCACTTATCAGGACCAAAGTGCCCCCCTTCAGGCACTCTAATCAACGGGCAAGCCTGCCAATCGCACCCCTATTCCGAAAAGCCAATTGTCAGTATTCCGCATGCCACCCCTCTACCAACCCACCTAACTACTGCCGTAGGCGGGAACTCACCTGCTTATAAACCTCCGTTCCCCACCACTTAAACCCATCCATCCACCCCGGGTATATAAAAGCAAAAAACACAACCAACAAACTAAACGCCAAACCCGCATCTAACGCAGCCGACAATATCATGTTATACTTCTCTGTCCATGCAGTTGCTCTCCTCCTAAGCGCATGATTAAAGATATAGCATACGATTGCCCATGAGGAGAAATTGATCCCGGTCTAAATTAATGATTAGCACGCACACTTTTCCACACGGGCTTCAAATACCTACTGCTGGTGGAATCCAGGAGACACTCCCAAACACGACGGGCAAATTTATCATCCTCCAAACGCTCCTGCTCCTCGACTTCCTCCCCGCAAGCCAAATCCCCACCGGCGCCACCGCCCCCGCCAAAAACCCCCACAGCAGCGGGCTATACATCCCTTCCTTCCCAAAGAATTTCCCAGGCCCGACTAATCCCCACAAGATACTCCCGTTAAAGTGTACCCGTGCAATTGGGCAGGTAAATCCGTTGACTGCCTCTGAAGTACAAATTCCCCGGACATTCGCAAACATCCAGTTAAGAACGCCAATCTGCATGAGGGAGGAGATAATTGTGGCAACCATCTGGACGGAGAAGAGGAGTCGAGGAGGGATTTTCATATAATGACCGAGTTTTAGGTCGGATGAGAATTTCAAGCCTTGAGTGGAGGTGATCTATACCTAGAATTAGCCATAGTATTTGGTATTGGTGGCAAATGGGGCAACGGACGTAGCCATAGGTCACAAAAACCATATTAGCAACAGGCCTACCGGGGAACACGGTGCCACAAACCAACTGACAAACCAAGTAGAGACTGCTCTGCTGATTCGTAATCGCCATCACAATTCCGATCGGCACAAAGAATAACCCACAGATCCCCAACGCCAGTAACAGCCCATACCACGGCAAATGTACTGGATAACTACACTCATCCGAAACATCAGTTCTACAACCCCATACAGAATAAAAGAACCCGAGTACTTACTACTCCACAACAAAGATACCCACCACAAGCATCACCCCAAACGTCATCAAATACCAACTTGCCGGCGCCTCTTTATACCCCCTCATCAACCGCATATGCACATCCTCTCCATCCATTAAATCAATTAACGCCCTCTCATCCACAGAGCTCCTACGGAAACTCTTACGTCTATGTCTTGACTTCTTATATGCCTCCAGGAGGGCAGGGCTGATTGCGGGCAGTGATGTTGAGTCGAGAATTGGGGCATAGGCGCTATCCACCGCACCGGTACCCCAAACTCTTGTTTCCCGTCTAGATCGCTTCCACTGGCGTACGATGTCTTTACCGTGCCAAAGGATAGTTTGGGTAACGAGGGCTGCGAGAGCGGCGAATTGGAGACCGTAGCTAAGGACGTACCTATACCTTGGAAATTGTGTTGAGAACATTCCAAGCTTCACATAAAATTTGACTGTTTGGGTGTGTACTCACGTTATCGGCATAAAGACCCTACTGTACCTCTTATACGCATCCTCATCGAACAAGAAGTCCTTTGTAAGTATCCTGGTGACATCATATGGCTTCCCCGTGTTATCAAACACAACACTTGACACAACCGGCATATAGGCTGCAAAGAAATAATTTTTGTAGTCTGTATCTCCATATCAGCAAATAGAATCCCCAAAGAGGCGAGAGCCCAGCATACACATTATCGGCGCAATGATCCACATCACTACCACCAATCCCGTAATCACATTCATCGCTGCCCAAAATGGGGTCAACAGCGGCGACCCAGTATAGGAAATTTGGGCCCAATCAAAGGTGAGGGGGAATATCCCCAAGCCAGAACTGACACCAAACAAATTCGCGACGACGACACTCTTCGGAGCGAACCATGTGATGACATTGAAGTAGCTGAGGAATGGCGCAAGGAGACCTGGAAAGAAGTACCAGAAGAAGCTAACAAGGAAGACAGCTATCTGTAGGGTATGTCAGAAGTGTATCCAACCAGGAGAGAGAGAGAAAAATGAACGAATTGCCTACAAAAAATTTATATCTCGTGATCGTCCACCCATTTGCAGCTTCGTTTTCCTTGGTCGGCTTGCTATTTTCCTCACTATGCAGCGTTGTAAACATAGCTGTCGACACCAACGTACCTAAAACAGCACCACAATTAGTATATCTCCAGATCTGATAACACCCACACTGAAACAAAAAAAATAAAAACAAAAACAAAAAGTAAGAATGTAACTCAAATCGCAAGGGGAATGCACTCACTAGGCCAAATCATACCCCCGGGATACACCAACCACTGTCTCGTCAGTCCAGCAAATGTATACCCCAAAATCTGTGTGGAGAGTGTCAGCAGAATCTGATACATCACTCCTGGATCCTGGTGGTAAAAATGTGTTTGCTCCACAATAACCTATCTCGCGCCGGTCAGAGACAGTTATCAACTACAGGCTTGAGGGATTAAACTTACATCCGTTGCAAACGCAAACCCAAAGCTCACATTACTGCTAATATAAACACAGCAATGCTCCTTTCGATTCCATTTCCCCTGTCCCAACCACCTCCTCACCTTTGTCCACTTCCCCCCCATGCCATGTAGCGGCCTATTCACCTCCAGGCCATTAGGGTCCTCATCGCCAGAATCGCGGAAAACATTATCCCATAGCAGACCGAGAGGATGGGCGAGGAGGAGTGCGATAACAGGGGTAATGGATATCGAAGGGTATCGGAGGGAGAAAAAGAGGTTTGTTGCCGAACCTATAAGCGAAAATAGGATTGAGAAGAACCACATTCGTGGTGCTGTTCGCCAGAAGACACCGTAAGTTACCCGCCATGGAAGCAATTAGAGCATAAATTGCTTACTGTTTATTGATAACGAGGTATCATCTGAAGCCAACACAGCTGCTCGGACTTCCGCATACCTATAATCCCCCAACGCGTGCATACGGTTAGGCATGCAACATAGACCACACACCCCATCCGTTGAAGTATTACTGAAGTGGGTTCACATACGGTGAATTATCCGGCGGATCATTCTCATCATACTGCTCGCCCTCCTCAGCCACCTCCGGACCACCCAACCCTGGCCCTCTACCGATACCTAGGCTCTCTCCCAATCCATCCCCCAGAGCCCTACTTGGCCCCAGCATCTCGGCCCCCAGAGCCCTACTTGGCCCCAGCATCTCGGCCCCCATCACTCCATTCCTCTTTCTCATCTCCGATTTCGCTCCAACCATACATTCCTCGTCCCGCTCGCCATAGAGTCTATCTTGTCCTTGGCAAACATGATCATCTACCTCATCTTCGTCACTCACCCTTTCCCCTTCCAAGGACGACGAATCACTGTCTATCGGTATCGTCGGTATCGCACCATACGAGCTCACCCCCTCCGCCGGGGATGAGCGGAGAAGTGCCGCTCTCATCTGGAGAAGAAACGTCGTAATCAGTCCTCTTTGAGAGCTTTGGGCAGGGCTCGGATTTGGGGTCAACTGCTCCTCCCCGCCCCCGAGGGAATATGGCCGAGGGGCAGAAAGGTCTTGTAGCTCAACACTGGCTCCTGGGTCTAGCTCTGATTGTAGGGATGTATAAGCTGTCGTAGTCCGAGTCTCGCTAATATTGCTATCGTAGAGCTTCTGCGATACCGGGCGGCGAGACTGTGGCTTTACTTCAAGGTGGCTAAATGTGTTACCACCAGTGGGATGATCTTCCTCTGACGATATTTCTGAACTTCGTATCCGTTCCCCTCGCTGATCTGATATCCCTTGGTCCTGGTTTTCGGGTAGTTGCTCTGGCTCGTATGTTGTCTCAAATTCTTGTCCCAATCCAGGCCCCGCAGAACTCTCACCGATGCGGCGGCTGCTCATTAGGCGGGTAATAGCTCATTATCTATCCCCGTCGGGATGTTAAGTGAGTAGGTAATACAGACCACCCCACGGGGGGGGACCTTGAAAATCGCCTAGGTACCGCAAAGTAGAGTACACCAAGAGAGTGACCGCACCCGGCTGGTTGGTGCAGGTGACTGCGTTGCACCCTGGTGATACTGTTTGGTGGGATGTGATGGGTTTCAGTTGAACTCTTTTTTTGGCCTTTGCTTCTTCTCACTCGTGGTCGCCAGGGCACACGGTGCTAAGCAGGTTGCAAACTCAATTGCTCACCGTGTCCCAGTAGGAATAGACTACTTTGCAATTCCCACTTCAAACAACACCGATACCCAAATATCCACAGATCAGAAGCTTTTTCGTCCAGTCCCTTGATCAACGAAATGCAGAATGACTGTACGTACGCCCAGTAAGTAATCCGTCGCAGTTAGGTAGGTCCAAACACTTTCGGTTGAGAGATTGGACGCTCTGCTCCCAACACCTACCTACAGTATGTATTTACTAGCCCTAAACCGTATTAGTCGTGAGCCAAAGTAGTCTGGTTGGATGTAGGTTTCGTCTTACATTTGACGAGTAGCCGTGTATCTAAACTGATTTATCAGATGATGACCCCACCCACTCATAATTCCATAATCAGATTTCGGGGTAACAGCTCATATGTACATACAAATGAGGGGCAGGGGAATTTCGAGACTAGGAGTACTTACCTATAAGTACCGTATTTCGAAAACTATTTACGTACCGGTACCTAGGGTAGGTCTCTTGCAGGGATGGGCCGGCACGAAGATCAGATGGACTCTTGACGATCCGGATCTGATAAATAAATTGTGAGTTATTTTCTGGCTGGCACATTTTTTATAGATAGTTCTGGCTCCCAAAAAGACATTTTGGGCTGCACTTGTGCAAGTACGAATATCTGTTAGAGCGCTAAACCACCATAATTATGAGTCTGGGCACGAGAACAACGAATATCTTGCTCATCTCACACTCGGGAGATAACCAGACTACTTGGAGATACGGATATATGACAGCCCAAAGTAGTCCAGTTAGCCGGAAGCAGTTTCTCAAGACCTCCTTTGGGTTTGCAATTCCGAAAGGGGTTAACGTTTGATATCGATACCTCTATAACGACAACCTCAACCACAAGTAGGTCATTTCATGATGTGGCTCCTGCAACTTGTTCCACATTGCTATCTATACATACTACCTATTACAATGTCGCCGAGTCGATACCAAGCAAGCGTGAGGTGCTTGCGTGACCTCCCAGCTCGTGACTGCTAGTTGCTACTTGAGTACTTAGGTTATAGAATTCTAGTCTGGTAAATGGATGATATCCCAATATAAACACTGCCAAACCTAACAGAGAAAACCAGACTCAATCATTGATATTCTTGATACATCTCGCTTAGTTATTAATACTTACATCGCATCCCACACATGTCACATCAAACATTAAACCTAAACAACAACCCCTACCAATCTTTCTCTAAACACTATGAACCCCCCCTGGCCCCAACTCATTATACTCCATTCTGCTCAAGAACCCCCTATTCATACCCTGATCCACCACAAACACCACCTTCGCCGCGACCTGCGCCCCCAAAAACGTCGCTTCCTCGAACCCCGCATCTTTCCACTCGGGGAAATACTCTGGTGCCTTTGCGAATTTCATATTCATTGGGCTGAGGGAATGCGAGGAATGCTGTTGCCCTCCTCCCTGGTGGAGGGGGTTGGTGGTGGCTGCTACAAGGAGTGGGTTTACACCGGATGAGGGGCCAGCTCCTGGGATCGGGGTGGAGGCGCCTGTGGGGATCGGGGTGGAGGCGGAGGAGGGAAGCTCGGAGGTGAACATGCTGGCGGAGGAGGGGGAGATTTTGTATTTCTCGATGAGGGTTTGGAGGAGAGAATCTTTGAAGCCTGGGAGATTCGTTAGCAACTAATGCAGGCTTTAATATAGGGAGTAGGTAAGCCCACTTACCTTTAACTCGCGATGCATTCCCCACCACAACCAAGCTATCCCATAGTTCCTGCCGCCTAGACAAGTCATCCACCCTCATGATAATCCTGTACATCGCATCTGCAATTGTTGTAATAATCCCACCCTCTGCCGCCTGGAACCTCTCAATGCCAACCTCCACCTCTCTTCGGTACTCATTTGATCTCAGCTGGATCTGCTCTACCTCCTGTAGGTTCTTAGCCCGTTTCTCTTCTTTACGTTTTTCCTTCGCTTCGGCTTTGAGCCGTGCTTCTTCGGATTCGGGTTCACCGTCAGCTGGCCCGGCCGACGTTCCTGGGCGTGAGCCTGGGGGGGGTACACCGGAAGAGGTGCTTGGTCTAGAGCCGGGAAGCGCTCCGGAGGAGGTTCCTGGGCGGGAAGGGGCCTGGGGAGCGTTGGTAGAAGTTGGTTTCTCGAGAGGTGGAGCGGGAGGTGCACTAAAGTCAGCCATAGGCTCATCAGGTTTCTCTTCACGGTACTCTGTTTGCTCCCAATGGTCGGCCATCTCAACATCGATGACTTCTCCTGGCTTTCGCTTCTCAATGACCCAGAACTTATTTGTATCACGACGCCAGTTGGGGAGGTTCTTTGCTCCCTTTGCTGCTTCTTGTTTTTCTTTCTCCTTCTTCTCTAGGTATTCGCGGGTCTTTCCACTAGCTACAATAGCCGCTACGTTGGGTGTTCCATCGTCGTCGTCCTCCTCAGTGGGTGACACGTTGATATCCTTCCCGAGTTTCTTCCCTTTCTTGACTAGATCCGAGATCTTCTCAGTCCCTTGCCCTGGGATGTTAACCTTGCTCCCGTCCAAGATCTCACAAATGGAGCTGCACTTGAGCTGCTCAGCCATATCCCTTCCCCAACCCCTTTCTTCTCCACCTAGAATCTTCATGAGGTGCTGTGTCATGTCTTCGCCACCAACAAAGATAGTGTCTCGCTCAATTTCCCCCACAATAAAGTCTAGGACGGGGGTAATATCGGTCTTTTCGTAGCCAACGTCGATGACAGTAGCGGTGGAGATGCCATACGCCCAGCAGACGGCGAGGGCAGAGTCAAGAAGGCATAACCCAGGGGCCTTGAGCTTTTCAAAAACGAACTGGGTGACGAGCTCCTTGTCGTGTCGAGTCCATATGGGGGGGCAGACGATGAGTATCGGGGTGTTTAGTGTAGGGTTGATAAGTTCGTGAACGTAGGTTCTTGAAAGCTAGAGTCAATTCCCATCCTTGACGAAAAATATGCAATGAAACCCACAGTAACGCAAAAAAAGCCCCCCAATTCGCGACTTTCCCTTGCTGCATCGGATATACGGCACCTTCCTCCTCGTCCTCATCTTCAACATATATTACTCCATTCTCGGTCACTGGCATTTCTATTATGTCTTCCACAATTTGCTCTCCCTCCGCGAGGTCCTCGTCGTCGGATAATGCCATTTCTTCGACCTCCGGGGCCTCCTCCTCGCCTTCGCCTTCCTGCTCGCCTTCGTCCCCTTCCTCTAGTTCTCCCTCCTCAAGCTCATCTTCGTCGTTTTCATTATCGTCCGCGTCGGGTATCTCTGTGTCCTCATCCGCTACAGGCTTAGGCATCTCCTTCGCTGGGGCCAACGCCAGTACTGGCACTGGCGCAGTAGCCCCAGTAGCAAGTATTGCACCGCCTTCCGTCGATGTGGCTGTCTCGCTTGTTGGCTTCTCCTCTTGAACTCCCGATCCGGTCTCCTTGTCACCTTCAGGTTTTGAGTCCTCCTCCAGTTTTGTTGCTTTCGGTGCCCCATTGCCTACCACGACATCCTTTTTTACCTTCCCAGACCCCCCCTTCTTGCTTTTGTCGTTTTTTACACCCAAGAGCTGAGCTAGGTCCTCTCCTTCCCGCAATTCTCGAACTTTGAATGGTGTCCATGTTCCCTCTTCCAGGCCGGGGTACATGCGCGACGGGAGGCGGTATTTGGCTGGGGTGAGTGATTCCGGGAGACCGAGCTGTGCGAGGGTGGTTTGGGACCCGGGGGAGATAATCTGTAGTGGGTGTTTGGGTTAACTCATGGCACACACTGCTTGGGTTTGGAGAGGGGCGTTACGAGAATGTGGTCATCGCGGAAGGATGGCATTGTATGTTAGGGAATACGGGGGTGGAGGCGGGGAGTTGTGCGGTGCACGCTGAATACATTCCATTCGGCGGAGTTCGCGTTTTCGCGGCGTGAGGGGCCCTGCCAAGAGACCCGATGCACGGCAGAATCAGATAAGATTAGGCCGAGCGATTAGATCGCCAGATAGTTACACGGGGCACAAGTCACAGGCAGCAGCGAGCGAAACCTGAAACCAGCCCTTGAAGACTGAAACAAGAGTATACGGACGTATACGCAACCAACAATCCACCCACGGACACGACCAACTACCTATTCCCCATATCATTCTCTTTTTTCATCGTGCAATACACAGCTGGCCATTTAACATCTGTCTTTGTGACCTGGATAATTCCTCGGGATCCATCGTTAAACATCAACATATCCCTGCCTCTGCACAATCTGCACGAAACTATTCCTGGGTCCGTTAACCAAACCCGGCTGAACATCACTGGTCGACTTTCTCTTCTCAGACTGGACCCAGACTCTGCTACGGGGCGTCAAAGGTTGAGTGAGGAGCTGTGAGTGGACAGTGGAATACAGTAGGTTCAACGGCCTTTATCACGTCAGCTTAAGAGTAAGCACTCAATTCAAATTCCACACCGCCTACGCTGGCTGCAACTTTTATCGTCTTACGTTGGTTAGGAGAATACTGACTGCTGTCTGTTCACAGCTGAGCTTGGAAATACTTCGGAAACGGCATTATCCGGTTCCCCTGAGATACCTCGACCGACGAACTTCACCGACCTTTACCGTTCCCTTTGAAAGGGGCACTCTGTCGCTTAGCTAGTGTGAACCAGTGGGGGAATCTCATCCGGTTTCTGACATCATTCTCCTTCTTACCATCTCTAACTCTCACCATGTATCTCCTCTTTCCCCGGCAAGATGCTACGGACAAACCCCAAAACCACCCTGACGGCGTTCAGAATCCCCCCGACCCTCCTCATGATGGTGGTGGTGAAGGGGGTATGTCCCCCATTGGCATCGCCATGCTTGTTTTATTCCTTCTCCTCCTTGTTGCCATCGTCGGCTACATTGTTTATTCGCAACTTCGCGCCCGCCGGCTAGGCCTCCCGGCTCCTACCTGGCGCTCCTATATCCCCTTCCTCAATAACTCCCGTGGCAGTAGGAGCACTCGCCCCTCGACCGGCCCTCTCGGGTGGATAAAGTCCAAGACCACTCCAAGTGCAGGTAGCTTCTCAATCGGTGGACCTACGGGATATACTGGTGCTGCTGTCCGCTCCCAGCGCACCAGGGCGCAGTTTGACCAGGTGAGACAGGATGATGAGGAGGCGTGGGACGCCAGAGGTTACAGAGAGTATGATATGGATGACGACACGGAGATGCAAAGGGGGAGGGTAGCGCCAGTAACGGGGGGGTATGATGGAACTTCAGCGTATGGCAATAGTGGGCTAGGGCCGAATGACGAGGAGCCACAGAGGGGTAGGAGTAGGAGTAGGGAACCACCTTATCCCAGTGCGGCTCCGGCGGCGGCGGCGGCACCACCGAGGCAGCAGAGGTTCAGCAAACCACAACCTAGGAGCAGTATGGATAGCTTTACAGGCGTGTCTGTGAAGGGTGGAAGAGGCAGTATTGACAGCGAGAGGAGGAGTGTCTTCAGGGAAGCTATGTAAGCTGGAACAGTAACTGGGGTAGGGGAAGTTGTGCGGAAAAAGGGCAGGGATGGGGATTCTAAGTTACTATCCGTCGTATGGACACAATTCGATACAGTAACCAGGTTACCGACACCACTCGTTCTACTATCAGGTCTTTGAGGCCCATTCCCGACTGGCCTGGGGAGGATCATACCGGAATAATCGGCGCTGTTACTGGATAATTTCTATTTCATTCATTGCTTTGATCACTGTGGCCATGCGGGCTTCGGCGAGGATACCACTTTATGCAAGTTTACGCTAGTTTCTCTATACCATTCAATGATACAATTTTTCTATCTCTATCATGATGAGCACGGCACTAAAAGCGGTTGCAGGCATATTGGGATTGGGGGTGGGATGCTTCTTCTAGTTTCAGTCCCTTTTCCTTTCGTGGTCATGATTAACGGTTCATGTCATATTACTCGGTTTAGTTTCCCCTTTTTTCAACTTTTGTATTATATTTCCTTACCTTGGGAATCGACAGTTGCTTTGATGATACCAACCGACCTAGGTGCCTATTATTTTGAATGTGAGGAATGCTTCTGCTTGATCCTTGATGAGGGTGCGGTCCAAGCTGCGAGAGGGCGACTACTCAGCTGAGTTTTATAGAATTCACCGAATACGAACTTCAAAGGCTGTTCAGAATAAGCCTTGAAAATTCAATTTGGACTCATTGCTCTTGTTTGATATGTCTAGGATGAGGCTTATTCAACTCTAGAACCGTGGGCGCCAAGGCTAGGGTGTCAACTTCCCAACTTGGTTCCTGCCCCCGGAAAAATCTTCGGGCGTAACCAGACTACTTTGGGGGAATTTGTGGGGTTGCCTAATCTTATATAGGGTTCAGCAAACTTACAAATATCCCAGATGTCTCCCCGGAACTTATGTTGAGGGAATTACGTGCAGGCGAAGGATAATATATGGCCTCCTTCCTTATAAACCCAAATCAATCGATTATCTCCTCCTTTGGAGGAGGTTCGTGCCACGCAGACTAGATTGATTACCGTACGGCTTCTGGTTGTACGACATATACAGTACTTGAAACACAAGTCATATGCAGTACCGTATCGATGTAAGGATTATCAGTATCATAAGACACCCCGACAGCCTTCTGCCCTGCTGTTTTAGCAGACATGCCTATCACGAAATGATTTGACAGTTGTACGCTCGCTACCTTAAATTTAATGCGTTCTGGATTGTAATTGCCAAGACCACAAAGTAGCGAAATGACGTTATGCCCGTCACCCGTGATCTCGTGCCTAAGTCCTGTGCCGTCGCGTTTGGCAGTGTGTAGTGTTGAAGAGAACGAAGAGGTACAGTTTTATCCAGTTACTTCATCCACTCCTTCACTCGTTAATATTTCCTTGAACACAACTGCGACGAGCGCTGTCGCCTGGAGCAGAGAAGGATAGAACAAGCATTGAAGACGCTTCATTTTTGATCAAGGCGGCAGGCGCTTTGCAGAAGCTGGTGGTGTTGACAGTTGTGGTGAGTGAGTGCGTTTTTGCCTTCTTTCAGTGTCCCCAGTCTGCGGTGCGGGCTGGGCTTTCCTTCTTTTGCATCTAGTCGTGATGGGAGCTCCACTCCAGCCAGCGGTGATACCAGACGAAATTCAATGCGTGCCTCACTCCCAGTCTCGAGCCCCTCGCATCGATTTACTCTGGGACGATTTGGGGGGCAAACAAACTGGTTAGTGATTCGGGGGTCCCAGCTGCCGTACCCCGGATCCACACCCACTAGACTACACCTGTGCAGCTGTCGCAACGGCCTGAGTGCAACATCTACAACCACCCACCCCCCGTTAGCCATCAAAATGCCTCCCTCCCTATACGCTGGCTTACTGACTCCTTTGCTGCCCTGTTTTCCTTCCTTTCCCCTGTTTCTCCTACATTCCGGAAGATCTTTCCGTTACCCACGCTTACTCTTTTCTTGTCCCTTGAATAAGATTGAATAATTTGACATTAACATGGTGCATGACGTTAGCATGGCACAATAGAATCCGGATATGAGATATTCCTCTTTGCCACCAACGCCCGACTTGGGAGAGGATCCGTCGGGCTGGGATGATGGAGATGCAGAAGCAAGAAGGTCAATCACAGGCTTACGCTTAGCCCAGTCGGGGGGAAAGCTTAATGGCCATGGAGCAATTTCATATGATTACGAGGATATAAAGCTGGTGGAATCCGGTAAGCCTTGTCTAGTTCCTCCACTCTCCCTCGTGTGGCACAATTGCGACTAACTTGTCGGCGTAGAGCAACCACGATCGCTCAGAATGAAGATCTTAGGATCTTCGTTACTTGTGTTTACACTTGCTGCGGTTACTCTACTCACTCTTTCGGCTTCATCGCCTAGTTTTGTCTACGACCGCCAGCTGTCCTCCCCACCCCCAGCAAACCCAGATAAACCTGAAGAGCCAGCGAATCTATCTACCTGGGATGCGGACACATGGACATTGACAACTACCTCCTTCATCCCTAACCGATATCAAGTACAGCCTTATGTAGCGAATGGATACCACGGCTCTCGCCTCCCAGCAGAGGGAATGGGATTCTGGGTTGACCGCAATCTTACGGGGAAGTGGCAGCCTGTGAATGGTTGGCCATTGGACAATCCTCGCCAAACTGTCACTACCATTTCAGGGTTCTGGGATAGCCAGGAGAATACTACCGGCACAAACTTCCCCGAATTATTGAAGGAAGGTGGGGAGAGTGTGATTTCTGGGATTCCAGCTTGGAGTTCGTTCTTTGTTACGAGCGAGAAGGGCCATACATATGCCCCCGGCGTGGATAATTCCACAGTCAATAGCTTTAGGCAATCACTATCTTTGAAGAATGGTGTTGTCGAGACCGAGGTCGCATGGAATCCAAAGGGAGAGCCTAGTTGTAAGCTCAAGTATACGGTCGTAGCGCATCGGAAGAGGATTAATCTAGGAATGGTCAAGCTGGAAGTTAGCTGTGGTAAAGCTACGAAGCTTACTATCACGGATATCCTTGATGGACAAGGCGCGCAGAGAACTACATTTAGCGGTAAGGGATATAAGGATGATGGAGCTACGATCTGGACGAGTGTCAAACCACTAGGGATCTCCAACGTCACTGCGTACGAGTTCTCTACTGTTGACATTGTGGACGTTTCTGCTAGAGAACTGTCCACTCGTTCAAACGCAGAGTTCAGGCCGTATGTGTCTGAGAACGAGAGTACTAGTGCACAGGAGTGGAATCTCACGGTGGATGAACATAAGCCAGTGACGCTGGTCAAATATGTAGGGATTGCGTCTTCGGATGCATTCCCAGATGATGCGATGGGTGTTGCAGAGGCGGCGGCAGTGGGGGCAAAGGAATACGGATGGAAG
>Ga0307511_10003450_pt1 | contig 16251 bp, 17 predicted proteins | sample 13_EM_MG_FD_200266 | JGI IMG/M metagenome (GOLD analysis project Ga0307511, IMG submission 200266) | Populus trichocarpa ectomycorrhiza microbial communities from riparian zone in the Pacific Northwest, United States - 13_EM | ecosystem: Host-associated > Plants > Roots > Unclassified | place... | reverse complement strand
GGGGCGCGTACGTTACAGCAGCTGAACGAGAATCTCGGCTCACTGGACGTAGAGCTGACAGGAGAGCAGCAGGCGCGTTTTGATAGGGCGGGTCGCATCGAGCTTGGCTTCCCACATGATTGGCTCACGTGGCTGGAGACCAGCGAGTATATGTATGGTGGCGTGAACATCGTGCCGAGGGGTAAATAGGATGAGCGGCATCAACAGCGGCAGCGTAGACCGGAGAATCGAAATGCTACAGAGTCGCATTCGCACGACCGCGCTATATCAGGAAGCGCAAGACTTGTGCAGAACATTGCTAAGGCCAGGCAGTGGCACCTCTCAGCGATGCGCAAAGATCCATGCCTCACCAGATGGCCGGCATTATGCAAGGCCGGCCCTCCTAGGGCAGCGCCGATTGCGATGGCTAGGATGATGACTGTTGGCATGCCCGCGTCTGGAAATGCGTGGTCGAAGAGTGCGGTGCACATGCCTGCTAGGGCAAGATTCGCGGCGACCGATAGGTCGATTGAGCGGGTGAGGAGCACGGGCATCTGTGCCAGGGCGAGCAGGATCAGGATCGACGTGTCATCGAGCACGCTCTTCAGGTTCGTGGGGGTTACGAACTGGGGAAAACGTGTACTGACGGGCACCGGTGAGCAATAGGGTTAGGAGCAGGAGGCCTGCATCGCGGCCGAGAAGAGGGTTTTTTCGGGGGAGACCCTTCATTGTTTTGAGGGTCCGTAGCTTGAGTGCCAATCGTGGCATTTATGCGTCCGTCGCGGCGCGCACGAGGGCCTCCGGGGTCGCATCGGCTCGCTCGAAGCAGGCCCGCAGGCGTCCGCGCCGCATCACAGCAATGCGATCGGCCATGCCCAACACCTCGGGCAGCTCAGATGAGACCAGGATGACTGCGAGGCCGCGCTGCGCTAGCTCGCGCATGACTCTGTACACGGCTGCCTTCGAGCCCACATCGATTCCCTTGGTCGGCTCATCCAGGATCAGGATCTTCGGCGCCGTCTGCAGCCACGGGCTAGTACTACCTTCTGTTGATTCCCGCCGGAGAGTTCCTCGAGGCGCTGCGCTGCTCCCGCCGTCCGGATCTGCAACCGCTCGATCCACTCCTGTGCCGTAAGCCGCTCTCGCAATGCACTCGTGAAGCCTAATCGTGACAGGGACTGTAGATTCGCCAATGCGATGTTGTCCTGGATAGTCAGGGGAAGGATCGCTCCCTGCCGTTGCCGGTCCTCCGGGACGTACGCAATCTTCAAAAGGATGGCCTCATCGGCGGCACCGATGCGTACTTCGCGGCCATCCAGGAGAACCCGGCCGGCGTCGGGTGTCGTCAGACCGAACAGGGTCTGCATGACTTCGCTTCGGCCGGCGCCCACGAGCCCGTATATTCCCAGGATTTCTCCTTGGCGTACCGCGAGACTCACATCGACAAACTCCGCGTTACGGGACAGCCCCTCGAGTCGCAGGACTTCCGCGCCGACCTGCACCGACCGAGGGGGAAACACCTGTTCCACTGAGCGGCCCACCATGAGAGTGATCAGGTGGTCGACGGAAGAGTCCTCAATCATTCCTGCGCCTACCGCGATACCATCTCGAAATACGGCATACCGATCCGCGATGGCGAAGATCTCTTCGAACTTGTGACTGATGAACAGCACGGCACGGCCGTCCTCTCGCAGGCATCCGCACGATGCGCAGCAGATCCTCCGCTTCGTGATGTGACAAGGCAGCCGTGGGCTCATCCATGATGACGATGCGAGAATCGTGGCTCAGAGCGCGGGCGATCTGTACGAGATGTTTCTGAGCAACGCTGAGATCGCGCATGAGTGTTGTCGGGTCGATGTTCGCTTCGAGTTGCGCCAGAATGCTTGCAGCGCGGCGCCGCATCTCGCCCCAGTCAATCAGGCCATAGCGGCGGGGGCGCGTGGTGACGAAGATGTTCTCGGCTACGGACACGTCGTCGAAAACGACCGATTCCTGATGAATTGCGCTGATGCCCAGCTTCTGAGCGTCCGAGGGGGAGTTGATTCGCACGGGGGAGCCATCCAACCGGATCACGCCGCCGTCGGGCCCGTAGATGCCGGTGAGGATTTTCACCAGCGTTGATTTACCTGCTCCATTTTCGCCTATGAGGGCGGCGACCTTGCCGGGGTATAGGTCGAGTTGGGCGTCTGAGAGCGCCCTCGTGCCGCCGAAGGATTTGGAGATGTTTCGCAGGGTGAGGATGGGACCGGAACCGGAAGCCGAAATGGGGTTAGACATGTCGATGTCGTCGGTTGCGTCTGGCCGACCGGCGCTAGAACACGTGCGCGAACTGGGCGACATTGGACTTGTCGTACACGTACGGTTTCCCCATCGGGCCGATCCCATTGGCGTCGAACGTAACCTGTCCCAGGCGGCCAATCGAAATGGTGTGCTCAGGCCCTGCCTGCTCGCCTCGGGAGACACGGGCGGCGATCTGAACCGCCGCATAGCCGAGATCCACGGGATTCCAGATGGCGAAGCTCTTCACGGTGCCACTTTCGACATGACCCTCGAGTTCGGAGGGCAGCCCAAGTCCCGTAACGTACACCTTGCCTGTCAGCTTCTCGTCTTCTACGGCCTTGGCCGCAGCAACGATTCCAACCGAGCTCGGTGACACGATCACGGCCAGATCCGGGTAGCGCCGCGAGCCGCGCGAGTTGTTCGGCAGCGATGTAACCCGAGTGGAACGCAATTTCCTCTGGGCAACTGACCTTCAACCCTTGCCTGGTCTCGATGGCCTCGATGAACGTCGATGCCTGAAGCAGCGACTCGTGAGTGCCTGTATCGAGCCACGCCACCCCTCGCCCGAAAAGCTCCACTTGCAGAGAGCGCCGCGCCAGGTACGCACCGTTGACGTCCGTAATCTCGAGTTCTCCCCGGGGCGAGGGCTGCAAGCCCGCAGCGATGTCAATCACCGAGTTGTCGTAGAAGTACAGGCCCGTGACTGCAAAATGCGAGCGAGCGTGAGTGGGCTTTTCTTCTATGCTCAGAGCGTTTCCTTGCTTGTCAAACTCCACGACGCCATAGCGTTCGGGATCTTGCACCCGGTAGGCGAAGACCGTGGCGCCCGTAGTGCGTTGCGCGGCGATACGCAGCTGCTCGGAAAGTCCCTGACCGTAGAAGATGTTGTCGCCCAGTACGAGGGCGACACGATCCCTGCCGACGAATTGACGGCCGACTATGAATGCCTGGGCCAGCCCTTCGGGTCGCGGTTGCTCCGCGTACGTGAGCGAAATGCCCCACTTGCGCCCGTCACCCAACAGTCTTTCGTACAGCGGCAGATCGGTTGGGGTCGAGATCAGGAGAATGTCGCGAATTCCGGCCAGCAGCAGCGTTGACAAAGGATAGTAGACCATCGGCTTGTCGTACACCGGGAGCAGCTGCTTGCTGATGCCGAGCGTTACCGGATATAGCCGTGTGCCGGAACCACCGGCCAGAACGATGCCCTTCAGCGGCATGTCGGCTCACGGATGACAGCCGGATACACATCCTCGCCCTCAGTGCCACACATGTGGTTGCGACTTCCCTTTGCCGATCCGGGATGTTATGTGCGTAGTGGTGTACCGTATCAGAGTTATGGTGTCAAGGTTACGTGTTGTATTGGCATAAGGCCGCGCACGAATCACGAGCGGGCGATTATTACAGCACCGAAAGCGCGCGATTCGCTGCGGCGGCGAATCGCCCGTCAGAGCAGGAGACGAGACTTCGGCACGAAAATCGAGCGCGGCAGATCTGCGGCGCACGCTCAGCGCGCGGAAAGTTAGTTATTAAACTACACGGTACGTGTTGATTGAGTCTGGTGAACTGATGAATTCTTGACACACGGATTGTGCTGGGATAAACCTTCAGGCGATCGTCGGCGAGAACGCGTTGTCCAAGAGGCCGGTGTCCGCCAGCACGGGATGCTCAAGCACCGTATACGAGGCGAAGGATCGCACGCGATGACGGCAAATACGGCAATAGATCGACAACCGGTCCGCTATACGCCCCCGAGCGGACAAACAGAGGCTTCGATTGCGCAGCTCTACGCTGAAGTCCTCAAGCTCGATCCCGCAGCAGTGAGCAGCACATCAAGCTTCTTCGATTTCGGCGGGAGCTCGCTGGATGTCATCAGACTGAAGAAAAAGCTGGAACATCGCCTTGATCTGGTGAGTGTTCCACTAGCGACCATTCTGCAAAATCCCACCGTGCGCGCGCTGGCTGTAAGTTGCACGCCGGTAGTGGAGAATAGGGATTACGATCCTGTGGTACCGCTACAAGTCAAAGGAAAAAAGAGCCCGTTGTTTTGCGTGCACGGCGAAACAGGCGAGGTTCTCGGCTTTCTGAGGCTTGCTAACTACTTCGCGGACGACCGGCCGTTCTACGCGCTCAGAGCCCGTGGGTTCAATGAAGGAGAGAGGTGTTTCGAGACGTTCGAGGAGATGGTCAGAACCTACACTGATGCCATCCGTTGGCATCAGCCGGATGGACCGTACGCGCTCGCCGGCTATTCTTACGGTGCACCGGTTGCCTTCGAGATCGCCAAAGCGCTCGAGTCACGGGGTGAACGAGTCGCTTTCGTTGGCATTATTGACATGCCGCCCTGGCTCAAATACCCATTTGATGCGGTGGATTGTGCTATCGGGCTGGCCCTCTTGCTGGCGTTGATAGATGCGCGACAAGCCGAGGCAATACCCGACCGGTTTCGTATGGCGCCGGGCGCGGAGGACCTTTGCGCATTTCTCATGGAGATTGCCCGGCCAGAGCGGGTCGCGAAGCTCGATTTGAGCTTGCCCCGGTTCAAGGGCTGGACGGCGGTTGCACAGTCATTGCTAAGGGCGTGCGAATCGTATGTTGCGTCGGGCACGGTGGAGTCTGCGACTGTATTCTATGCTCATCCGCTGCGGGGCACGAAGCAAGGTTGGCTGACCAACCAGCTCGAGTGCTGGGACGACTTTGCGCGCATGCCGAACAGATATGTCGATGTGCCCGGTGAACATCACACGCTCATGAGCGCAAAGCACGTCGCGAAATTTCAGGCGGTGTTCAGATCCGAGATCAACCGCGCACTTCGTGGGCACTGATGTGCATCCTGTCATCGCCATGTCACGACGTTGAGCACATTATCAACAAAACACTTGGAGAGGGCGCGCGTCTAACGTGATCTAAGGCATGGAGCCATACATGGAGAGTCATATGTCCGTCTCACGCGCTTCCGTCTCCGTGTTTTTGTCGGAGCCTGCGGGGCTTGTCGCACTGCCAGCTCGTGTTGCCGATCTGCTCCTGCGAGCTGCGCATCAGCATCCAACCTCCGGCCTGAATCTGCCACGCGCAGACTGTGATGGCGAGGCGACATTCTTGACCTATCCCGCACTGCTCGATCAGGCGCAGCGTATTCTCGGAGGGCTGCAGGCGTGTGGGTATGCTGCCGGTAGAAATGTTGTGCTCTTGCTCGAACGCGCTGCTGATTTTGTTCCGGCATTCTGGGCTTGCGTGTTGGGAGGATACGTCCCTTGTCCACTCATCCACGTGCGCAACCAGCTTGAGTCCTGGGCAGAGCACGTTGCACACGTCGATACCCTGTTGGACCACCCCCTCTTTGTCACGATCGGGGCGCTGCGGAGCAGGCTGCAGGGTGTAACTGCCGTAGAGCTGGACGTTCTGCGCGACGGCGAGCCGGAGAAATCAGTTTTTGCCGCCCGACTTACAGATCCGGCGATCATCGTGCTCTCGCCGGCGTCCGCCGACAATTTGAAGGCGGCAGTGCTTACGCATGGAAACATTCTCGCCTCTATGGCGGGAAAGGCCGAACGGCTGAACCTTACAGCCAGTGACGTGACGCTCAACTGGATGCCCTTGGATCATGTTGCGTCACTGCTGGAAGCTCATATGCTGCCGCTGTACGTCGGCGCTATGCAATTGCACGTCGAACGTGCAGATTTACAGGCGCAACCCCTTCGCTTTTTGCGTCTAGTCGATCGCTACCGGGTGTCCGTGGCCTTCGCGCCAGACTTGGTATTAGGGCAGATCAAGGCCGCGCTCCAGGCGGCGCGACCGGGTGCCACGAGACGGCAGATGCTCAAATGCAACCTGTTCTGTCTGCGGCACCTCATCTCGAGCGCCGAGCCCAATGTGGTGGAGGGCGGCCGCCTGTTTCAGGATTTTCTTGCGCAGTTTGGCCTTGTTCAGACAGCAGTGTGGCGGGCGTTTGGTATGACCGAGACGTGTGCTGGCGCTGTGTATTCGTGCGAGTTTCCGGTCCGGGACCCGAGCCGGCAGTTTGCGAGTGTCGGGATGCCCGTTACGGGACTTCAGATGCGTATCGTTGACGCTCGCGGGGCGCTCGTGCCACCGGGCGAGCCTGGAGAGTTGCAATTGCGTGGCCCGATGGTCTTTACCCATTACTACGATGACGCAACGGCAACGACTGCCGCGTTTACGGCGGACGGCTGGTTTCGCTCCGGAAGCCTGGCGCGCGTGGAGGACGGACGCCTCAATCTTCTCGGCCGCCGCGAGGACAGCGTCACCGTTGACGGAGCCCAATACTTCAGTCATGAGCTCGAGACAGCTCTGGAAAAACTGGACGGAATCGAGCGCTCGTTCGTGGCCGTTTTTCCGGCACGCCCCAAAGGGTCTGACGCGGAGCGCCTAGTCATTGTTTTTGCGACGTCCTTCGCGTGGAAGGACGAGGCCAGGTTGTATCAACTGACCGTAGCTGTTCGCAATACCGCGACCTTGCTATGGGGCCTCAGGTCTTCATTGGTCCTGCCGCTGCCGAAGGACGTCTTTTCCAAGACGATGCTGGGCAAGATCGAGCGTGCAGTCTTGCGGAAGCGTCTCGAAGCCGGAGAACTGGGGGTCTACGAAGCCCGGATTGCGGATCTGGCGAGTCGGCAACTGGGAGGGTACACGCCTCCCGGGGACCCGACAGAAGCTGCGATTGCCGCTACCTACGCTGAATTACTCGGACTGGATCCCGCAACTCTCAGCGCCACCACGAGTTTTTTCCATTTTGGCGGTACTTCACTCGACATTCTCAAACTCAAGAAAAAGCTCGAACAACGCGTTGGTCTCACCGAACTCCCGATCGTCGCAATCCTCAAGAATCCCACCGTGCGCGGGCTGGCGGCGCGCATTGCCCCACGGCGACTCCAGGAGAGGGGTGAGTACGACCCTATCGTGCCGCTACAACTCAGTGGCGTCAGGACTCCGCTGTTCTGTGTACACGCTGATACGGGCGAGGTCCTCGATTTCGTCAACCTCGCCAACTACTTCATCGCCGAGCGTCCCGTCTACGCGCTGCGTGCGCGCGGATTTAATGAGGGCGAGAAGTGTTTTGCCACGCTCAACGAATTGGTCAACGCATATGTAGACGCGATTCGAAGGCGTCAGCCTCACGGACCGTATGCCGTGGCTGGGTACTCGTACGGTGGTGTCGTTGCCTTCGAGATCACCAAAGTACTCGAGGCTCAAGGTGAGCGAGTCGCATTCGTTGCAAGTTTCAACCTGCCGCCTTACATCAAGTACCGACCGAAAGGATTCGACACCACCGAAGGAGCAGTTGCCAAGTCGCTATCGAGCCTCGGCCGTACATACCTTCCTTCCGGCACCATAGGGTCGATGACTGTGTTTTGCGCTCATCCGTTGCGTGGCACCCGGCAGGACTGGTTGAACAACGAACTCAAGCAGTGGGATGAATTCACCCGTTTGCGCAATCGTTATATAGAGGTGGCCGGCGAGCATCACACGCTCATGGATCCGAAACACGTGTATAGCTTTCAGTCCGTGCTCCGTGCCGAACTCGACCGCGCGCTGGCAAGCAGATAGAGGAGGGTGGCTGACAGCGATCGAGCCTCACTCGCTGCCATTCATCTGCAGATCCTTCATCTTCTGCGTCAGCGTATTCCTTCCCCACCCCAACAGCTCAGCCGCTTCCCGCCGATGACCCTGCGTCCGTTTCAGCGCTGCCCGAATCAATACCCGCTCGAACTTCGGCACCGCAGCATCCAGCAAGGGCCGGTCTCCGTTCATCGCAGCCCTGTCTGCCCAGGTAGCCAAGGCATTCGCCCAATCCCCCTCCACAGGCCCCATTACGGTGCTCCCAAGTTCCGGCGGCAAATCCTCCACGCGGATCTCACTTCCCGGCGCCAGTACTGACAATCGAGTGCAAAGATTGACCAGCTCGCGCACATTGCCCGGCCATCCATACGCGATAAGCCTCTCCAGCGCATCCTTGGCAAGCACCTTGGGCTCGGCTCCAAGCTCATGCGCAGCCACCTTCATGTAATGGTCGAGCAATTCAGGGATATCCTCCGCACGGGCGCGCAGTGGGGGCAGCTCGATACGAATGACATTCAATCGCTGAAAAAGGTCTTCCCGGAACCGGCCTCGTGCAACAAGGTCCTGAAGGTTCTGGTTGGTGGCCGCAACGACACGCACATCGACATGTATTGGTGCCAGGCCTCCGACGCGGTAAAACTCGCCTTCTGTGAGAACACGCAGCAGACGGGTCTGCAGCGGCATTGACATGTCACCAATCTCATCGAGGAACAGCGTGCCGGCGTCCGCCTGCTCGAAACGTCCATGGCGCTGCACGTATGTGCCGGTAAAGGTGCTTTGCTCCAGACCGAAGAACTCAGACTCGAGAAGCTCTCCGGGAATCGCGGAGATGTTGAGTGATACGAAGGGCTTTCCAGCGCGTGGACTGTGATCGTGCAAGGCGCGCGCCGCGACCTCCTTGCCAGTACCTGATTCACCGGTGACGAGCACGGTAACGCTCGAGCGCGCCAACCTGCCAATCGCGCGGAACACCCGTTGCATGGCGGGTGCTTGGCCTAGCAGCTCGGGGATGTGCGGTGTCGAGTCGACGTCACCATTACTTTGTGGACGAGTGTTTGCCGCACGCCGGGCCAACGCGACGGCGTGATCGAGATCGAAAGGCTTCGGCAGATATTCGAATGCGCCGGCCTCATAGGAGGCGACCGCGCTGCCGAGATCCGCATGTGCGGTCATGACAATGACTGGCAGTGCCGGTCGGACTTCGCGGACCTTTCGCAAAAGGTCCAGGCCTGATTGGCCGGGCATCCGGATATTTGTGATGAGTACATCGGGCGATTCGTTGGACAGCGCATCCAATGCCTGCTGCGCCGCATCAAATGCGCGCGGTACCATACCGCCATTGCGCAGAGCTCGTTCCAACACCCAAGAGATTGACTCGTCCTCCTCGACGAGCCAGACGCTAAGAATTTGCCCGTTTTTGCGACTCTCCAAACCGATCTGTTCCATGATCAGGGCTCCGTTCAGTCGTCTGGCATTTCATGGGCGGCTGCCCGTCGTTGTCAATCATACTTTCGAAGCGACAGCCGCGCGTCGCAAAAAAACTGTGCACTCGGACCTATAGTTCTGTCAAGCGCATTCTATCAAGCGTCATGTTCCGAAAAGTGCAGCGTCTGTGGCTGCCACGGTGATTGCGTTACCAACAGGGAACTGCGTGCAATTCCAACTTCCGTGATCACCGATCTGAAAAAAAATAGAACTCACCGTCAAGCATACCCCTTTGCGCGTCTTCCGCGTGCCAACTCCGAAGCAGCACACTTTCCGTGCGTTGACTCGTTGTCACCGTCACCGCAGTCTGTCGATACTCCGTGCTACTGATGCTGGTCAGGGTGTGACGTGCCGGAGTCATTCCCGCTCATTCCATGTTCCTGCATCTTTTGCGTGAGCGTATTCCTGCCCCAACCCAGTAGCTCGGCCGCCTCTCGCCTGTGTCCGTGTGTGTGCTTGAGTGCCGCTCCAATCAAGGCGCGTTCGAATTTCGGCAACGCCTCATCCAGCAGTGGCACCTTGCCGGTCATCGCAGCTCGGTCGGCCCAGCTGCTCAGGGACCTGGCCCAATCGGAATCTATCGATCCACCGGAGTCGCCCGTTACGAGCTCCGAGGGTAAGTCTTCAACTTGAATCTCGTTCCCCGGTGCCAGCACTGACAATCGCATGCAGAGGTTCACCAGCTCGCGAACGTTTCCGGGCCATCCGTATGCCAACATGCGATCCGCGGCGTCCTTCGCAAGTGTCTTCGGCTCGATATCCAGTTCCTGCGCAGCGGCCTTGAGATAGTGATGCAGCAGGCCGGGGATGTCTTCGGAACGATCGCGCAAGGGTGGCAACTGGATGCGTATGACATTTAACCGATGATAGAGATCTTCGCGGAATAGGCCTTGCTTGACGCAGTCCTGAAGATTCCGGTGCGTGGCGGCAATGATACGGACGTCAGCGTGAATCGCCGTCTGCCCGCCAACTCGATAGAACTCTCCTTCAGCCAGGACACGCAGCAGGCGGGTCTGCATGGCCGTGGACATGTCACCAATTTCATCCAGGAAGATGGTGCCGGAGCTGGCTTGTTCGAATCTTCCGCGGCGTTGCCCCTCGGCGCCGGTAAATGCACCTCTCTCGTGGCCGAAGAGCTCCGCCTCGAGGAGATCCGCGGGAATCGCTGATGTATTCAGGGCGACGAAGGGGCCGGCAGCGCGCGGGCTGTGGTCGTGTAATGCGCGTGCAACGAGTTCCTTACCTGTCCCTGATTCTCCGGTAATGAGCACAGTGGCATTGGAGCGAGCCAACCGGCCAATCGCCCGGAATACCTGTTGCATTGATGGGGCGATGCCCAGTAATTCCGGGATTTCCGGCACGGGAGAGTGGTCAGCCGCTGGCTTCGCGTTGGCGCTCGCGGCGCGCCGAACGAGAGAGACCGCATGCTCGAGATCGAACGGTTTGGGCAAATACTCGAAGGCGCCGCCTTCGTAAGCTGAAACCGCGTTGCTGAGGTTCGAGTACGCGGTTGTGATGATGACTGGGAGGTCTGGCCGAGTCTCCCGAACTTTGCGCAAAAGGTCCAACCCGGATCGATCCGGCATTCGAATATCGGTGACGAGTACGTCAGGAGTGTCGCTGTCGAGTGCATCTAACGCGGGTCCAACAGCATCGAAAGCACGGGGTGTCATTCCATCCTTGCGCAGGGCGCGCTCGAGAATCCAGCAAATGGATGGGTCGTCGTCGACGACCCAGACGCGCAATCCCTTGCCGTTCATGAAGCCCCGCGATTTACACGACCGGCGCGTGCTACTCCCAACGGCCGATCTCCCGGTTGACGGAAATGTAACTCCTCGCCCACAACACTCTCCTTGCCTCTAGGGCCTCGTCCGTGGGGTGAGCGCAGCGTCCTGGCCGCGCGAAAAAACTGTGCACCGAATGTGATGACTGTGTCAAGCGCGCAGCAGTTGCCCGACGTTGCAGAAAACCGGTCAAATAAGCATTGTGGATTGTCCAGCATGGACCCATCCGAGCGTGCTCCGCTCGCCCGTCTCCCGTGCTCGGTAGACCATTGCCGCACAGTTTTTGTGATGGCCTGTGGCATACTTTCGTGATGGCACTTTCAAATCGCTTAAATAGACATGGCCACCGTCAGCAACGCTGATTTCATCGTTATCGGCGGCGGTATTGCCGGTGCTTCGGTGGCTTACTGGTTGACCCCACACGCGCGGGTAGTGGTGTTGGAACGCGAGCCGCAGCCGGGGTATCACTCCACGGGGCGCTCGGCTGCGTTGTTCATCGAAACCTATGGGCCATCTCAGGTGCGTGCTCTGACTCGCGCCAGCCGGCCATTTTTTGAATGCCCAGGCAAGGGTTTTGCCGAACATCTTCTTCTGACACCCCGTGGCACCCTGTTCGTCGCAACTGAGCAGCAGGAACGGCAATTGGAGGAGTATTGGGACGAGGTTCGTCCTTCCTCGACTGTCACTCGGCGGCTGGATCGAGTCGAGACTTGTTCTATGGTGCCGGTGTTGCGGGCGGATCGGGTAGTCGGTTCGGTCTACGAGCCGCAAGCATGCGACATGGATGTGCACGCACTTCATCAGGGATATCTGCGTGAAATGCGTCGCCGGGGTGGAGTCTTGCATTGTGATTCCGAAGTGACCCGCATCGAGCGGGAGGGCGCGCAATGGCACGTACATACCGGCGAGACAACATATTCCGCTCCCGTCGTGGTGAATGCTGCCGGCGCGTGGGCTGACACGATCGCACGAATGGCAGGTGTCACGCCGCTTGGAATCGAGCCAAGACGGCGTTCGGCGTTCACATTTCCGCCGCCGGAAGGAGTTGCTACAGCAGCCTGGCCCGCAGTAATGGGGGCGGAGGACGACTGGTATTTCAAACCTGAAGCCGGAATGTTGCTGGGATCGCCGGCCAATGCGGACCCGGTCGAGCCGCAGGACGTACAGGCCGAGGAGCTGGATATCGCCTTGGCAATCGATCGGATCGAATCGATTACCACGCTCACGATTCCACGGCCGGCCCGGGTATGGGCGGGACTGCGATCGTTCGTGGCCGATGGCAGTCTCGTGGGTGGATTCGATGTGCACACGCCGGGTTTCTTCTGGGTGGCGGCGCAGGGCGGTTATGGCATTCAAACTTCGGCGGCAATGGGGGAGGCGTGCGCGGCGCTTGCACGCGGACTGGCATTCCCACAACACATTGCGGACTTCGGGCTGAGCGCTCAGATGTTGTCACCAGGGCGGGTCGCGGCAGTAGGCGCGGCAATAACCCAATCATCGCCGCTTCGTTGACGGATACGGGATCACGGAGAAAAAAACATGGGTCTGACGCCATTTCACATCGCCGTGCAGGTGCGCGACATCGACGAGGCGCGACACTTCTACAATACGGTCCTCGGCTGTTCCGAAGGACGCAGCTCCGCGCAGTGGGTTGATTTCAACCTGTTCGGCCATCAGTTCGTGTGTCACCTGAATCCGGCTCTGGGGCCGCAGGGGTGCATCACTTCGCACTACAATCCGGTGGATGGCCACGGAGTGCCCGTGCCACACTGCGGTGTCGTGTTGGAAATGGAAGCGTGGCGGACGCTTGCGAGGCGGCTCGAGCAACATCAGGTCAAATTCGTGATCGAGCCTTACGTGCGCTTCAAGGGCGAGCCGGGAGAGCAGGCCACGCTGTTTTTCCTGGATCCTTCGGGGAATGCCCTGGAGTTCAAGGCTTTCAAGGACATCGAGGCGCAGTTGTTCGCCATGTGAGCGCCCCCCCGGAGCGCGAAGGGTGAGGATCTCACCCTATTAATTTTGCGCGTTGAGTCCAGAATTCGGGATGCCCGGGAGCGCTCGGGGCCGCTTCCATGAACTGAGCCCCCTGGGTCATGGCATGCGCTCGCGCATCATCCAGTTCGACAAACAAATGCATGTGTGGTTCGAACCAAGGCCCACAGGACATCTGCACCCCCCAATGCTCGGGATGCGCCTTCGGGTGGTCATAGATGGTCCATTTGAGCGGATACAACTTCTTCGCGAATTCAAGACCACGCTCCCTTATGCGTTTTCCGATGAACGTGTACCGGTTCACGGCGGCGAGTATCTCCTCACACACTCGGCGGTTCTCCGGGTCCGCGTCGAGCCATGCGGCCATCTGCCTGCGATCCTCGGATGTGAATCCCGGCTCCTTCTGCTCGATCAGCCAGTGCGCGGCCTCCTCCTCAATTGTGTCGGTCGGTTTTAGCCCCATTTGAGAATCTCCACCTATCCCCCGATATAGTTTAGGCAGTTCCCCGACAGGGTCAATAGTTACCGACTATGGTCAGTTTTGTCCGAAAAAGAGTGTGATCGTGTAAATAGGACGCCTGCGAAATAATGGAGTCGGGCGTGCGGACCAAGCTGGCAAGGACGGAAATTGAAGACGAAGAAGAACGTTGGGCACGTGGGGCCAGAACAGTGCTCCGCGCATTTCGCGATGACGCCGATGTGACTCAACAGCAATTGGCAGCTCGCGTGGGGTGGACTCCCAAGCAGGTGGTCGATCTCGAGAGCGGACGGAAGGCGATGCAAATACGCCATGTCGTTCGGATCGTGCGCGGGCTCGGCATCGACCCAGCAGCCGCGTTTGCTCAAATCGTCAGTTGGATACAGGGCCAAGCCCGGCGTGCCCCTGGCCGTCCCACTGCCCGGTAGCTAAGGTATTCTGATGGCGCGGCAGCTTCACTGACGTGATCGGATGACCCAGTTTTCCCCTTCCTGCGACACCAACAGGTGTTCCTTGGTCTGAGCATGCCAGAGGACGTCTCGATACCCGCCGGTATCGAATGTCCCGGTCAGCATTGTGTCTTGGGCAGCTATTCCTTCCACCCGTATCTGAACGTGGTTGTAGCGGTTGAACGTATCGGCGACATCGCCCAAGCGAACATGGTCAAATACCAGGCGGTTCTGGCGCCATGACAGCGCATTGCCGACATTCCCGTCTACTCTGGTCACCTTTCCGGAGGAAATTGTGGCCATCTCGCCCCCGATGAGAAATTCCACCGAATGGGTTGCTTCGTTTGCCTTTACCGGTTCCACCACCCCGGCCTGCACTGTGCCAGACAGCACTGCGACCTTGACCGACTGCGGGGTTTGTAGCACGTCGAATTCAGTACCGAGTGCGTGCAGCGAAACATCGGCTGCGGTGACTATGAACGGCCAATAGGAGGAAACGTGGTTGACTGCGAAGAAGGCCTCGCCTCGAATCAGACGAATGGCGCGGGCCTTCTTTGAAAAGTTGACCTCGACTTGACTGTTCGTATTGAGTTGGACTATTGATCCGTCTTGCAACATTTGCCGCTGCTGTTCGCCAATGTGCGTGCTGTAGATTTGGGGCCTGCTGGGGAAGTAGTAGGCAGCGAGGGCGATCGCCGCACATCCCGCGGCAATTGCGCCTGCGATTACCCACCTGCGATTTGGCAGGAACTTGGTGTGAGCTGCGACCTCCGGTGCAGGACTCTGCTGCGCGGCAGGTGCGCAGTTACTCACTGCGACCTGCACATTCGGCGCAGGACTTTCTTGCACCGCAAGTGGGGCGTCACTCAGTGCCTGTATCTCGATGAGCCGCCGGATGCCTGCGAAGGCGCTGGCATCGAGCCGGCGGACGCGACGCTCGAGCTCCATGAATTCCATAAAGACGCGCAGATGAGCAGGCGAGCGCTTGAGCCAATCGAAGAACGCCTCGCTGCGGACCGACGGATCCGGGTATGGGTTCTCCGGAGCCTGTGCGATATCGCGCAGGCAAATCAGCCATGCGATAGCCTCTTCGGCAATCATATCCTCGGGTCCGATCTGATCATTCGGCTGGTGAGCGTTCATATGGCGATCCTTTGCTACTGCCTTACCTGTCGCATGGAGCGTTGGTGCTGTACCATTTACGCAGGTGCAACATCACTTGGCTGACGTACTTTTTAACGGTGTGTAAGTTGAGTTGTGTCATCGCCGAGACTTCTTCACAGGTGTAGCCTTCGTTCCAGTGCAATAAGAAAGCGATTTGCTGCTCGGACCGGAATGCTTCGAGTGCCCGCTCGAGGTCTACCAGATCGTCGACTTTCTCGTCGTCCCACAAACGAGAGTGCGCGGTGACGCTTTCTTCGGAGTCCTCAGTGGTGACCGGCAATGGGGCTTCGTATTTGAGGCGCCGATTTTCCGTGTAGAGGACATGCCAGGCGATCTTGTAGATGTACAACTTCGGGTCACGGACTTGCGAGAGTCCCCGCGAGTTGAGTAAGTGCAAGAACACGAGCTGCACGAGGTCCTCCTCGGCAGAGTGTCTTCGCGCCCGGCGTTTGAAGAAGACCCGTAATTCTTCCGCGAACCGCCTGTAGAGACGGTCCACGGTCTCGGCGGGCGTGTCAAAGTCTTCGACGGCCACGGTTCGGGTACATCATTTTGCGGTTCTCCCAACGTTAATGACGCTGGCCATTTGCTTTTTGGCTACGGGCTGGCAAAAAAAACCATCTGACGTGGGTGGGCACCTGGACCTTTAACCGTCCTTGATGACAGGGATCCGAAAATACGGAGGCTCAATCGCGAGCTACAATATTGTTGTGCAACAAATTTTTCGGCACCGCCGTACTCATTCGCCTGGGGCTGGTAGTCATTAGCGGTAGGACAGGCAATTCGCCAACGGAGGGGCAACAATTTGAATGCAACCCACATGAGCAGATATCAAGATGCGGTTCGCGTGTGTGTTCCTCCTGACGCTGCTCATCGCGACACCCACAGTCCAAGCGCAAGTTCCTCAAGCCGGGCACCCGGTGGATCTCGACATCAAGCCCGGAACTCTAGACCTGGCGTTGGCGGATCTCGCCCTACAGACTGGTCTGACGGTGATAGTGGGTAATGGCACGCATGCCGAAAGGATCAGAACCCCGGGGCTCAAGGGCTCATTCGCGCCGGA
>Ga0307511_10003449_pt1 | contig 16255 bp, 10 predicted proteins | sample 13_EM_MG_FD_200266 | JGI IMG/M metagenome (GOLD analysis project Ga0307511, IMG submission 200266) | Populus trichocarpa ectomycorrhiza microbial communities from riparian zone in the Pacific Northwest, United States - 13_EM | ecosystem: Host-associated > Plants > Roots > Unclassified | place... | reverse complement strand
AATCAAGTACAGGACATATTGCATGGCTTGCTTTTGCTCAGCATCTTTCCATCTGGGAATCTGCTGGATTAGATTAATAACCATCTTCAAGAATCAAGGCATTTGGTGAATTTTGATAGGTTAATTGACTCTAAGATAAAGAGAAAAGATAGGTTGATTAGCTTAGCTAGATGAGATCAGTCATAATAAATATATATTCATGCTAAGTACGAATAAAAGTTGAAAATAGATCAATCAACCACTCTAGACAGTACACGTTGTGCACAATTTGTTCTTTGTTCTCTACTTTCTGGCATGCAAATCCATGCATTAGAGACATTCCTTTTACATGTCTTGTCCCTTCTACGCATTGTTTTAAAATCCGGCCCGGTCTGGTGGGTCGATCCAGGACCCGGCCAATCCGGGGTTGAAACCGAGTCAGGTTGAAAAAAAAACATGAAAAAAAAACCCAGTATGACCCGGCTAACCTGGCTAGTTGACCTAAAGACCCGGTTGACCCGGTAAGACCCGATCAAAAACTCGGTTGCAACCTGTTGACTTTTGTTTTTTTTGTTTTACTAAAACGTCATCGTTTTAATTTTTTTTTTTAAAAATTAATCCGGGTGACCCAGTTAAAATTCGGAACCCGGGCCTTAGATCAGGCCGACCATCGATCGGGTCTAAAAAGTATGCATGTTCATTTCTTGCTAGGTTAATAATTAATTTGATGCCTAAAAATATAGCCCAACTAAAGCGCGATCAAGAGTACAGATACCATCTTATTTCCATCATGTATGTTTGCTCTGATGAGAAAAATGGAGTTATTTTATTATTATTTATTAAAGATAGAATAATCTTTTTTTTTTTTTGTTTTAGCTTATATATATAGTTTCTTTATATTTAAGTTAAATTATTTTTTTAAAGTAATTTGTTACATTATATTATACAATATCAATGAAACCTTATCTCTTCTCTTTATTTATTTTTTATTATTTAACACGATCCACCATTAATATTTTTATTTAAATAATAATCATTTTATTAATATGAACATCATCATTATCCAATAACAACAACCAACATTACGACTAATATTATTATGATTATGAATATTATTATCATAATTATCACCATTATTACTATTTTTATAACAAATATTATAACTTTTATTGTATTACTACTATAATTTAAAAACTATAAATGAAAAATAATTTATTTTACAGGAAAATATATTTATTTATACATCCAAATAATAAAAAAAACTCATTTCTCTTAAAAATAATTTTTTTTAAAGACAAACATACCCTTCATAACACAAACACAATGTAAATGGAAACTTTATTGTTGGAACTTGGAACATGGATACTTAAATGGTAAAATTGCAAGAGAATATACTTCGAGGAGTGATGTAAAATACCCATCATATCAAGAGGACGAACTTTGTGGTACCTAATTTCATAAAGCTTAAAATCGAACAAGTTCCAAACCGACACGACCTTTTTCCAGAGACCTCGCCAGCTTCCTCAAACAACGCCACCTCATAGCCTCACGCCCGGGTCTCTCTCTCTCTCAAATCTGAAAAAAGCTTTTATCAAAATTAAGAAATTCTCTTTACTCCATTAATTATTCCTTTTTTTTTAAATAAAAATAAAAATCAAACACTATAAAAATCGCACCACCATATTACTTCCTTCCTCTCTCCACAGAACACACACAAAAGTGATGATAACCGTTTCCTTTTGATCTCTCAAGAAAAATAAGAATCGCCTTCTTCTTCTTCGGTTTGTGCGGAAATGGCGGGAAATGACTGGATAAATAGTTACTTAGAAGCGATACTGGACGTTGATCCAGGAATCGTCGATGCAAAATCGTCTTTGTTGCTTAGGGAGCGAGGTCGTTTTAGTCCTACTCGGTATTTTGTTGAGGAAGTTATTACTGGCTTCGATGAGACTGATCTCCATCGTTCCTGGCTTCGTGTAAGACGATCGAGGCGACACGACACCGTGTCTTTTATTTCATTTCATTGGGTGAATTCAATGTTATTTTTGTAATTTTGAATGTGAATTGTTTTTGATAGGCTGCGGCGATGAGGAGTACGCAAGAGAGAAATACTAGATTGGAAAATATGTGCTGGAGGATTTGGAATTTGGCTCGCAAGAAGAAACAGGTTTTTATATATATATATATATATATATAAATATAATTTTAGTTAGAAAAAAGTGTTTAATGATTAGTTCATGCTTTTATGATAATTATTATCATTGAGTAATTTAATTGATGGAGTATACAAGATTTTTTAGGTGTGTATTTGTGATTGTTTTTTAAAGTGCTTTTCGTAATAAAATATATTAAAATAATATTTTTTTTTATTTTTTAAAAATTATTTTTAATATCAGTACATTAAAATATGTAAAATATATAAAAAAATTTAATTTTTAATAAATTTTTTTAAATTTTTTTTAAAAATATAATTTGAAACGGTTTCTCAAATATTCTCTAAAAAGACAAATCAAACCTGGTCCAGCACATGTGTTAATCATGTTGTTTTGGTTGTGGATCCTACTTAAACATGCACAAGTTGAGATTTGTAGAGTTACTACTGTGCCAAATGGTCAAATTATTTATTTTATTTATTTTATTTGTAAATATATTAAAATAATTTTTTTATATATTTTTGATATAAAACGTTAAAATAATTTGAAAAATACTAAAAAAAAAAAAATTAAATCTAACAAAAATTTCAAAAATTAAATCTAACAAAAATTTCAAAAACACAGTTAAATTATAATGTCAAACAAGGCTAAAATTTTTACTAAATTGATCAGAGTATCCAAGAGTTTGTTTGGAAATATTATAGTATGAAGGTATTTAGTAAATCATACACACCATATAGTTTTGCATCTAAACCTTAATTAAAAAACGTTATAATTTATAGTTTTTTAAACATGCTTTTACAAAACTATAATTATAAAAATTATTACAATTTTAAACACACGCTAAAAAAGTATTAAGAAAAAATCGTAGCTATGCATGGGATTGTGTGGCGAGCTTGAACTCATGTTCGATTGACATGCACTTTCGGGATTTGTGATTTCGTACAATAGCGACTGCATTTTGCGAATCTTTAACAACAACTGAATGAATCACGCGGAGTTTTATTTTTTGTTTATTTGCTTTAATATGTTTAGTTGGAAATATGGTTCATAATGGGGATGCTTTTTAAGTTGTAACTGGTTCGCAGTTAATTGTTTGAATTTTGTATGACTAAGGTTCAAATCATGCTATGGGGGCAAGAATGTTTAGTTATATTTGGACTTTATATTTTCCCTTTTCTTTACATTTTACTTGGACTTTTTTTATTAGCTTGAGGGCGAGGAAGCTCAAAGGATAGCGAAACGCCACCTTGAACGTGAAAGAGGTCGCAAAGAGGCAACTGCTGATATGTCGGAAGATCTGTCAGAAGGAGAGAAAGGAGATGTCCCTGGTGACCTTTCAGCACATGGTGGGAGTGTTAGAGGAAGAATGCCTAGAATAAGTTCTGTTGATGTGATGGAGAATTGGGCTAACCAGCACAAAGAAAAGAAACTTTACATTGTGCTCATAAGGCATGGCCAAAATTTTTATCATTGACCTGACATTATAATGGGTTATTTGCATGCTTATTATTCATATTGACTTTGTTTATACCTGTGAACTAAAAGTTGATCTCAATATTTGAATATATAGAATTTACAACTTGCTTGAAATTCATAATGGTTCATAAAATTATTTCTAACAAGCGGTTTTGCAGTCTTCATGGCTTGATACGCGGTGAAAACATGGAGCTTGGTCGTGATTCAGATACAGGTGGCCAGGTAACTCCTTGCCCTTTCCTTTTTGCATCTCTGTTCAAATTCTTATTGTTATGTGGAAAGTACTTATTCTAGACCATCATTTCAATCATGAAGCACCACTTCACTTATGGGGAGGTCTTGAATTTACCGTTTTATACAGGTCAAGTATGTAGTAGAGCTTGCGAGGGCCCTGGGGACAATGCCAGGGGTTTATCGGGTTGATTTGCTGACAAGACAAGTATTAGCTCCAGATGTGGATTGGAGTTATGGTGAGCCAACAGAGATGCTGAATCTAATAAGCTCTGAGAATTCAACAGGGGAGCTCGGTGAGAGTAGCGGTGCTTACATTATTCGAATACCATTTGGCCCGAAGGACAAGTACATAAGAAAGGAACTCCTTTGGCCTTACATTCCAGAATTTGTAGATGGTGCACTAGGTCATATTATGCAGATGTCTAATGTTTTGGGAGAGCAAATTGGTGGTGGAAATCCAGTCTGGCCTGTTGCAATTCATGGACATTATGCTGATGCTGGTGACTCTGCTGCTCTTCTCTCTGGAGCTCTAAATGTTCCTATGGTTTTTACTGGACACTCACTTGGACGAGACAAGCTTGAACAACTTATGAAACAGGGACGGCAGTCGAGGGAAGAAGTAAATGCAACGTACAAAATAATGCGGCGGATAGAGGCTGAAGAGTTAACTCTTGATGCCTCCGAGATTATTATAACTAGCACTAAACAGGAGATAGAAGAGCAATGGCGCCTGTATGATGGCTTTGATCCAGTACTAGAGCGCAAACTTAGAGCAAGGGTCAAACGAGGAGTGAGCTGTCATGGCAGGTTCATGCCTCGAACTGTTGTAAGCATCAACATGTTGTTGTTAATTCCTTCATTAAACCTGTGAGGCTCCCATTAGCCTCAAATCGAAGTTGGTTGTTGTGATATCTTTATGCTAACGGTATTTTGTAGCAAAACTAATCCATATCTTAATATGTCAATGATGTCCAGGTGATTCCTCCTGGAATGGAGTTTCATCATATCACTCCACACGATGGAGATTCTGATGGAGAAGAAGAAAAAAACAAAGATCATCCTGCGTCTCCTGATCCACCAATTTGGTCAGAGGTGATAGTTATTCTTTTCTCATATTTGCTTTGGTTTTCGACAGTTGAATGATTTTACATGTCACTGATTGATTATTCCTTGTATTCATTCTAGTAGGGATTTTAAACTTGATACTGACTGCAGTTTCAAATCACCAGATAATGCGTTTCTTTTCCAATCCCCGGAAGCCTATGATACTAGCTCTTGCAAGGCCAGACCCAAAAAAGAATATTACTACTTTAGTCAAAGCATTTGGAGAATGCCGCCCGCTAAGGGAGCTTGCCAACCTAGTACGCTAGTCTTTGAACTTCTATGTCTAGTGCATGCATTTTCAATAACTGGACTCTGTTGAAATGGTTCTTGATTCTCTTCTTTCTCATCAAAATTTGTTTTATATGCAAGTTGTAAATAATCTTTTGTTGGTTTCTGTTTTTGCAGACATTAATAATGGGAAACCGTGATGATATTGATGAAATGTCAGGCGCAAATGCCTCTTATCTTCTTTCTGTTATCAAGCTTGTTGATAAATATGATCTATATGGTCAAGTGGCTTACCCTAAACACCATAAGCAATCTGATGTTCCTGACATTTACCGTCTTGCAGCCAAAACAAAGGTATAATTATAAATCAAATTTTACCAAATTGATCTTGCAATAGGATGTCACATTTCATCAAATGGAATTGTGTTGAAATGACACCGTAGTTTGCATTTAACAATATGGATGATTTCAGTCTGTCAAGGAAGTTCTGATCCGTTTCTCGACTTCTTATCCTGGCTATTCTTTTTCCCTTTCAGGGTGTGTTCATTAATCCAGCTTTCATTGAGCCATTTGGACTTACTTTGATAGAGGTGTTTCTATTTATTTATCACCTGCTATCTTCATTTTAGAATACATTAGTTCTTGAAAATTTAACGTGTCTCCTTGCTGAACAGGCAGCAGCTTATGGTTTGCCTATTGTTGCCACAAAAAATGGTGGTCCTGTGGACATTCATCGGGTGTGTACATAGTTGAATCTTTCCAATCTTAGGATGATTTTCTTGGCTATTCATCAGAACTGCTGTGAGTTTGAAGATTCCTGCTAGCTTATGGATACTGACAACAAATTGATTACAGGTGCTTGACAATGGACTGCTAGTTGATCCTCACGACCAACAGTCCATTGCTGATGCTCTTCTCAAGCTTGTTTCCGATAAGCAGCTGTGGGCAAGATGTAGACAGAACGGACTGAAAAATATCCACCTTTTCTCATGGCCAGAGCATTGTAAAGCATACCTAGCTCGGATAGTCAGTTGCAAACCCAGGCAGCCTCAGTGGCAGAAAATTGAAGAAGGATTTCAAAATTCAGAATCAGATTCACCTGGCGATTCTTTGAGAGACATACAGGATTTATCTTTAAACTTGAAGCTATCATTGGACGGGGAAAAAAATGGAAGTGGCAATCTTGATAATTCTTTAGATAATGAGGACAATGCTGTTGATGGAAAGTACAAGTTAGAAAACGCTGTTTTGACAGTATCAAAAGGTGCCGGAGGAGGCTTGCAGAAGGATGGAGCTAAAGAGAGAGCAGATAACAATACTAGCAGTAGTAAATTTCCATCTCTGAGGAGGAGGAAGCACATTTTTGTCATTGCTGTTGATTGCGATACGACTTCAGATTTTCTTGAAATCCTCAAGATGGTTGTTGAGGTGGCAAATGAAAATTCTGCTGGGTTGATAGGATTCATTTTATCAACAGCCATGACCATATCTGAGATAAATTCTCTTCTGAATTCAGGGGGCTTGAACCCATTGGATTTTGATGCATTTATTTGTAACAGTGGTAGCAATCTCTATTATCCATCTTCAAGCTCTGATGATTCTGGACTTCCATTTGTACTGGACTTGGACTATCATTCACAGATTGAATACCGTTGGGGCGGAGAAGGTTTGAGGAAGACTTTGGTTCGTTGGGCTATTTCTGTTAATGATAAAAATGGACAAGGAAAGATTGTTGAGGAAGATGAACCCAGGTCGTCTTCATATTGCTTTGCATTGAAAGTGAAAGACTTATCATTGGTAATTATGTTTTGAAATCCGAGAACTCCTTTGCCTAATGTCCCTGATTATGATTTGACTCCGCATTCAAGTTCTGCTTTGCTTTTTTGTGTGTTTGTACTTGTCGTCAACTGTTACTTAGAACGTACTCTGTCTTTACAGATTCCCCCTGTTAAGGAACTTCGGAAATTGATGAGAATTCAGGCTCTTCGATGCCATGTAATTTATTGTCAACAAGGTGCCAAAATAAATGTGATCCCTGTGCTGGCTTCTAGATCCCAGGCGCTGAGGTATGCCTTCTATTTTATTTATATATATATTTTATCCAATTACACATTATGACCATTTCAGAAACTTGTTCCTAGAGGTCCTCTAATCTGAACTAAGTTTAGAAATTGCCAGGTTGATTACATATGTTATATCATCAATAGAATTTTTCTTCTTGTTGAAAGAAAGCTATTTATTTCTGTCAACTCTTTTGGTTGCCAGAGCTGCAGTTGAATTGGTGAAATGAATATGTCTAGAAATAATAATGCTCACTTATCTCTGAGTTACAATGATGCCTGATAATTCCTTTTTATTCCACGAGCTTGTGATCGAGACTTTTAACCTATGCTAAGCCAAATCTGGTAGTAAAATGAAGCTCGGTGTAAACTTCTGAACTTCTTGCAACCCATAGGGCAAATTACCGTATAAGCTCTTGATTTTTCTTCAGGTACCTATATGTTCGATGGGGCACGGACTTGTCAAATATTGTGCTCTTCACAGGAGAATGTGGAGACACGGATTATGAAGGGTTACTAGGTGGGCTCCATAAGACTGTAGTACTGAAGGGAGTTGGCAGCAGTTCTCTCAAGCTCCATGCTAATAGAAGCTATCCTCTGGAAGATGTTGCGCCGTTTGACAATCCCAACTTTGTCCAAGCCGGGGGATGCAACGCCGAGGATATAAAGGAATCTTTGGAGAAACTAGGGATTCTTAAGGGTTAGAAGAATTGTCTTTCTTCGATCTGCCGAGATAGAGGCTTTTCCTCCGGTGGCTTTCTCTCCGTAATCCCCCTCAGCCACCCTCCTCCCTTTGAAGCTTCATTTCATCGAAATTAATTGCCTATAGCTTCGGCCCAAGTGTGTGAACCCCCTACTTCAATTTTTGTTTTCCTTAATTCTGAGAAACAGTTGTGGTCTGCAGCCTCATTGCACTTCACTGTTCTCTTCGCTAGCTTTGGCATCCTCCTAACCTTGCTCTTTTTGGCTCACCCTATGCCACCCCCACAACTAGAGTTTTGTGCTATTCTATGTGGTTTGTATAAAGAGAGAGTTATTCTCTCCAGTTGTTTTGTTTAATTCTCATTGGTTTCTCAGCCACACCACGGCGTGTAATATTGGAAAATCGATGCTTGCTTGAGTTTAAAATATAGATACATCACAAATTATGTGTTCTGGTGTTTTTGATCGAAAATAAAAATATATCTAAATAATATTTTTTTATTTTTAATATTAATATATTAGAATCATCTAAAAATATTTTAAGGAAATAAAAATATTGAATTCGTGAAAAAAAATGCGAGGTGTTTGCTCTTTTTTAACTTATAATCCATTAAAATCTCCAAAGAAAAAACAAAGGAGAGTAAATTAATTTGGTGGATTCTATTTTGAAGTAAATTAGGTTTATAGTTAATTATGTAATAGGTATAATTAAAATAATAAGAGAAAAGTTTAGATGAGCGTTGGTTGGAAGCATGAAATTTCACACAATCAATGGCCATGCTTTCTCGGTGCAAAGTTTTTTAAACTTGGATTTCGGCGGGTTGTTATAAGATTTTTTAAGGTTAAAATGATGTTAATTTAAAAAAAAAAATTAAAATAAAAAATATATTTCATTCAGGATATGGGTTGATCCGGGTTTGATTATGTTATCTCTTTCATGTTTTATTTTTTTTAAAAAATCACTACCAGATTTTTTGTATTTACAAACAGAATTTTTCGTTGGTAATTGATATGATGAACAATAAAAAGGAGAAATGAACAGTTTACCAATGAGTTTAAGGATAGATTTTATAGACAGTATTAATATTTTCAGTAATTTCATTAGTATAAATAACACGTCATTGTTCTTTTTTATTTTGTTTTAATTTTTTTTTATTGTAATTCTATCGGTAATTCTATCGGTATATATCAAGAAAATATTTTCGTCGATAAAATTCCTGTAATTTATTGATAGAAATATTTTATCAATATTTTTATTTGTATTTATTAATTTTCTGGTAATAAACTAATCTAAACTAGATTTCTAACCGACCAAGTATTAATGTTGACCTGCAAAATGGATTTAATAACAATATATTCTTGAATTGAGATTACTTTCTAATTTCCACGGCATGGACCACTGGGTTCTCCTTTTTTATTTTATTCCATTGACAAGAAAATAAAATTCTCGTTAAGAGAGAGAGAGAGAGAATTATTTTTCACTCAGCACTTACCATTCATGAGCAAAAAAGTCATAAAAAACTAGCTATAGCATAATCTTGGACCTTAATAACCACACTCCATGACCACTAGCTAGCTCCCCCATAAAGACCCGATTTATGATATTTGCAACTAAATGTAGCCAAGGCAGTGCATTTACTTGATGTATTGGTTTTCAACCCTAGCTAGCTAGTTAACATTACTTTGATCTGTTTCTACTCTTATGATATTTGATTCCATGAATATTATATATATCTTTAAGTCCTTTTTGTATAATAATAATAATAATAATAATAATAAGCCAATCCAAATCCTCGAGTGATAATTAATTAAATAAGAATTTTCCTAGATTAAGAGACAAATTAAATACAAAAAAACGTAGAGGGGCGGGGCCATATAATTAAAAAAAAAAAAATTGAAGAGTAATTAAGGGGCTAATCATACTATTAATCCACTCCTGGAGAAAAGAAGAGCTAAACACAGCCAACTCTAAAAGCCTATCCGACGCAACTAGCTACATTGTCGTACGTGAATATAGATCAGGCTCAAAAGATCTCTATCCAGTTCAAATTCTTCATGATCTCGAGAAAATGCCCTACATCTTCGCTTTTTTTCTCTCCTCCATAGTTTTTGCAAAACCCTAATGAGATGCACTAACATTACTACCTCTCTCTGCCATGGCTGATCTCGTTTATTCCACCCCTTGCATACTATGCCCTTTAATCCTTCTCGTTCTCCTTTGCTATTCATTCAACAGTTTCTCCACCAAAACTTCTGCTTCTCTATCGAATAATCTCTCAAATACTTCAGAAATGATTTCCCCTATTCCTAGTGTAGTTAAAGATGATCACTTCTACAATACAACTAATTGTAGCAACAGCGTAAGCCCTTTAACACTATAAAGGTTATAGAGTAAAATGGGACTTCTGTTTCCATTGTTTGCTGACAGAAAGTTTATCAAACAGGTGCAAAAGGAGCTGCACAAGAAGAGCCGGATTGAAACAATGGAAGAAGGGCTGGCAAGAGCAAGAGCAGCAATAAGAAAGGCGACTCGAATGCGTAATTACACATCTTATAAGAAAGAGAGCTTTGTCCCTAGAGGATCCATCTACATAAACCCTTACGCCTTTCATCAGTTAAGTTCATCTATCGCCATGATTTACAATTCAGACTCATTTTTCGTTTGAAAGTTGAAATTATATATACTAGCTAGTAATGCCAAGTCCTTTAAGTTGCGTATTAGCACATGTAATTTTGGTTAGTGATCGATAATAATGGATTTGGTTGGCATTACTTACTTGCCTAAACTCCATGGAAATTAGGATTAACAGGTCGTGTTGAACTGAGATCATAAGAATTAATTAGGGGATCATCGTAAATAATTTCCACTTTCAAAATTATACGGCTTTGATTCAGTAAGATTACCATATTAAGGCCTAGATGGAGTGTAACAGCTAGCATGACATGGTGAATGTTGTGGTTTGTCAGTGTAACCCTAGATCATAGTGTTTGCACATTCCAGGCAAGCACTGATCTTCACAGACTGCAATGTGTACTTTTGTGCAGCGACCATACTTAACTTTTTGGTATTTCGCGAGGAGTTTGAAAACTTCTGCTCCATAAGTAATATTTATGAACTTAGAGAAGCTCTCACTTCCCCTATATAATATATCATAATCTTTTGTAGCCTTGTGGATTGAACTTTGAGACGGTCCCCCATTTTAGCATTTAAGAAAAGCAGAAATTAATAAGGAGATAATTGAAGCAGATTTAGTTGACATTAATTAATTGGGTAAAGTAATATAATTAACCTTCTTGAGGTATTATTATGTAACTACATAGTTAGAAATCTCTTAATTGTGATTAATTAAAAAAAGTTAATCAAAATAAAAAATTATAAAATTAGAGAGAAAGAATATAAAAAAAATGGGCATGATTATTTTAGTACAAGAGTAATATATTACGATTTAATCTCAATCTTGTTATGAGTTTTTGTTTTTAATATTTCTTTTCTTCTATCAATAAAGTTTTTAGTTTATATTTTCTTTTCTAATTAGTTATTGAGAATTTCTGTTAAATCTTCAAATTCTTTTATTATATTTTGGATTGTATATGTAGTTTCATGTCCCTCGTATAGTAATTATATATTATTCTTTTATATTTGTTTAGGAGCCACATTGAGATGGAGAAGAGATTTAGAGTATGGACATACAGGGAAGGAGAGCAACCACTTTTTCACAGAGGCCCGATGAATGATATTTACTCCATCGAGGGGCAAATCATTGACGAACTGGACAGTGGCAAGAGCCCATTTTCAGCTAAAAATCCTGACGAGGCACTTGCATTTTTCGTCCCAGTTAGCATCGCCAGTATCCTTCATTTCATCTATAGACCTTATGTCACCTACTCTCGTAAGCAAATCCAGGACATTGCTGAGGACTACATTGGCCTCATTTCCAGCAAGTATCCGTACTGGAATAGAAGCAGTGGAGCTGACCATTTTATGATTTCCTGTCACGATTGGGTATCCCTGTTTTTTCTTAAGTACTCTTAATTTTTGAGAGTTTTGCGATAATTAGTTAAAACCCAACATTTAGAATAACTTGGTATCTGGGTTAGTGAAGTTTAAGAGCTTTAATATGGATTTTGTTAGGAAGAAATATACGAAAATTATATATTTTAATTATGCTAAAAAATTAATGTTAGGGAGATTTTGAGCTTAAAAAATGTTTTGTAGCAGTGTTTCAATTTAATCCATGCCCTAATAGCTATGCACACTAACTGTTAATGGTAACCCCTCACTGGCTGCAAGGATCTATCTACTTTAAAAAAGAGTGGGGAGAAGAAGAATTATGCTGACAAATTTAACTTCTTATCTGATCTCTTTCATTTGATGTATCAGGCACCAGATGTTTCGGCTGCCAACCCTGATCTGTACAGGAACTTCATTAGAGTTCTATGCAATGCCAATTCCTCCGAAGGGTTCAAACCGGCGAGGGATGTCTCCTTGCCTGAATTTAAGCTCCCGCGTGGAAAGTTAGAACCAGAACACATCCTCCAGCCTTGTGATAACAATCGTTCGATCCTTGCCTTCTTTGCCGGGGGTAGCCATGGGAGTGTAAGAAAGATATTATTCAAACATTGGAAAGAAAAGGACAATGACATTCAAGTTTACAAATACCTCCCTGAAACCCTAAATTACACCGAGCAAATGAGTAAGAGCAGGTATTGCCTGTGCCCTAGTGGATGGGAAGTTGCAAGCCCTAGGGTAGTCGAGGCAATCTATTCAGGCTGTGTTCCAGTGATCATTTCAGACTATTATGTTCTACCTTTTAGTGATGTTCTTGACTGGAGCAAGTTTTCTGTTCATATCCCGGTTTCAGGGATCCCAGAAATCAAGACAATTTTACAAAGCATTCCTGTGGAGGAGTATTTGGAGAAGCAAAAGACGGTTCTTCAAGTGCAGAAACATTTCAAGCTCCATCGACCAGCTAAGCCCTTCGATGTGGTGCATATGGTGATGCATTCTGTGTGGCTCCGGAGGCTTAATATCAGGCTGCCAAGATAAGAAATTTCATGATTTAGATTATAGCTTCATACACACACAAATATATATATAATGCTATTGTATAATGTAGAAACTACAATGCCATGGCTCGTACTCTTGTATACCTAGCCAAATTAATTACTATATATGCATAATTAACGCCCTTATTTATTAATTCTCTAATTATTCAGTAATTCTTTGGGGCCATGCATGGTTTACTGTTCTGTAGATTTTCCTATGATTAATTTTTATTCTCTTTGATTCACAATATTGTGTAATTACCCATCAAAAGAAAGTTCTGTGGGAGGAAATGCACGAGAACTTTTTTCTTTTCAGTGCCTTTCACATGGGATCAAATTGCACAGCCTTAATCTCTTTCATATTACCATTAATCTCGTTTTGTATAAGCTAAGCTTCAATATGAGTTATGAATTATACCCTATGAATTACGAAAGTTTTCGTCCGAAAAAGTCTCACCTTAATTTTGTGATCCGGTAAAGCTTTTTCCCGATGATAATTTATCAAGCAAAGTTTGTCTTTTCCCGACAAAGGTGGCCGTCGTCGAGGATTTTCTTGACTTTTTGTTCGGTAAAGATAATTACTTTATCGACGAGAATTCGTTGTGAAAGAGCAAGTTCATCTCCGGTGCCAGCCTTGAATTATATGTTTCCTGATGACATTTTGTCGCCGTAGACTCTTTCCCAGCGAGATTTTATTAGGGAGGCTTCTTTTACCGACTCACTTTTCATCTTCGAAGCATCTTTTTCCGATGAGATTTTGGAGAAATATAAAACAAGAATCTAGCCAAAGGGTTTAACTCTCATTAATTTGGTATAAATAACTACATGTATATTTTGAATTAATTAAAGAAAATATAATAAATACATCTCCCGATTTTTTATATTAGCAATTGATTGATACAAGACTCAGACTATATACTCCCACAAGAAAAAACTTACTATTAAATAATATTTATATTGTTTTATTTATTAAAATTAAAATAATACTTTCAGTTTAATCTATATATATTTTATTTGTATTTAGATTAAAACTAAACACTCATAATATACAAATTATTTAAAATTCTAATTTTTTTTGTATTTAATTTTAATTATTTTAACACTCACCTCCACCCAATTCATGATAAATAATTATTACATAAATCTTTTTCATCATGAAATGAATTTCTTTATAAGAGCCAAAGCCCAACCATTTAGAAAGCCACCGCACAGCAGGTTAAATTAGTGCAAAAGGAACCCCAAAAAAAAAAGCACAAGGCCAGATTAAGCCCAGGTCCAAAACCTCTCTATATATTAAAAATTAAATTAAAAAAATAAAAGTTTTTCACAACAGTCCTTGAAGGAATGTAACGTGGATTCGCTCAATGTTTTCCTAGTTCATTTATTTGTTTTTAAGGTTTTTCTTTTTGTTTAATGCGATCCTTCCCCATGTAGTTTATTTAAAATTAAGTTTTATAATTTATTTTAATTAATTTCGTAAAAATTTCTTGCAATGTTGAAAAATGTTTCAGCATTCAATTTTGATTTTGAAAAATCAAAATCAATTTTATTGATTAAATATAATTAGAACTTTAGGGACCAAAATCGATGCTGAAACAAAATTCTAGCCTCTTTTTCTTTTTTTCTATTGTAGCTGAGGTGTGATTTTAACTTTTCAGACATTTATGTTTTAGTACTTGAATTAGACAAATAAGAGAAGGAGTCCCTGAAAAATAGATTAGGAAAGAGAAAATCATTTGTTTAGCCAAATTTTAGTGATAAAATAAGTTGTTCTTGATATTAATGGGTATTATTTCATGAGGCAAATTATTGTTTTTTTTTCCTTTTATCTTACCAGAAAAAATAGATCGAGATTGAAAAAAAAATTGGTTTAATTTTTTTTGTTAACCAATTTAAAGGTGTTTTAAGTTGAGAAATTAGTTCACCAAGATTCTAAGAATTTTTTAAATTTAAATAGGTTGGGAAATGTTTTTTTTTTATTGAAAAAACCACTACTTAATTTTTCAACCATCTATTCAAAATATAAAAATATAAACAACACGTTGTTTATTTTTTTTTTAAAAAAAGAGAAAACAATGTTAAAGATGGAATGGACAACACACCATGTCTCTTAACATAAAAAAAAAGAAGAAGAAGAAGAAGAAGAAGAAGAAGGTCTAGTGCACTAGTCGTGTGTCTGGCTTATTTTGTTTTTTATTTGTTTTTCTTAGAATTTTTATTTAAGTCCATTAAAATAGATTATTTGAAATTTTATTTGAAATTTTTTTATTGAATACCATTCAATTTTTAATTTTTTTTTACTAAGATTATAGTCTTTTTTATTATGTTAGCAAGTGTCGTGCTTTGACTACCATTATATTAGCTTTTTTAAATTATTTTTCTTTATATTAGCTTTTTTAAAAATCAAATTGGCTTTTTTTCTAGATTTATGTGTTGTGCTTTGATTTTCTTAATCGACTGGATAATAAAAAGATCAATTCTAACCCAATTTAGTTTAAAACTTGGGTTTCCTAACCCAACAAATCTTTAATTTCAATTAAAATTCATTAAAACATTAGATACATTTACAAATACTTTTTTTAACTATTAAAATTGACTTTTAATTCGACCTCTATGGTTCGCAAATGAGTTAATTTTGGGTTATCATAGTAAATATTATTTTTTATCTTTCATTTCCTTTTCTACCCTTATATATCATCATAGTTTTTTATGCTGATTTCATTAAAAAAAATATTACTAAAAAAACATGTTAATAACATTTGCCACTTTTATATATATATTAAAAAATCTTTCGATCCAACCTGCTAAGAATGCCCACCACTAACTAGTATGGATCTAATTAAACAAATTTTAAATTAGTGTCATCTCAAATTTTTTTTTCAACCCCCCCTATGCAACAAAATAAAAAAAGAAATTTCTCTATTTACCCGCCTTTTAATTATAGCATATTTATTTTTACATTTTAAAAATATTTTTTATTTTAAATTAATTTTTTTAGTGTTTTTAGATTGTTTTAATATACTGGTATTAAAAAATAATTTTTTTTTAAAAAATTATTTTAATGTATTTTCAAATAAAAAACATTTTGAAAAGCAACCACTATCACAATACTAAATAAGTTACAATCACAATCATTTTACCTCCCTTTCTCTCTCTTTCCAACAATAATAACAAAGAAGAAGAAAAATGATTAATTCTTGATTCTTATAAATAAAAAAATTAAATATTAACTTGATTTGTTCATAGTTGTCAACCTAACCTAGGAATTAA
>Ga0307511_10003448_pt1 | contig 16261 bp, 29 predicted proteins | sample 13_EM_MG_FD_200266 | JGI IMG/M metagenome (GOLD analysis project Ga0307511, IMG submission 200266) | Populus trichocarpa ectomycorrhiza microbial communities from riparian zone in the Pacific Northwest, United States - 13_EM | ecosystem: Host-associated > Plants > Roots > Unclassified | place... | reverse complement strand
ATCTGATCACAAATTTCGGCGACTTAAAAGGCATTACAAGCAATCCACCAATTTCCTGATGGCCGAGGTCAAGGCTCGCTCTAACGCCACCGTCTCCATTTCCATCAACCCATCACTGGATGGGAAATCTCGGTTACGACTGGACCGGTTCGCCAACCAGACAATATGTCGATGGCCATGAGCGTGCGGACATTGTTGACTACCGTCAGAATGTATTCCTCCCCGAATGGTCTGTGAAGCAACCCCGACTCCGTACTTGGCTGGAGGACAAAAAAGACGAACCTGTGAACGTGCACCAACCCGCTCGCGCATCCCCTCCTAACCGTCACACCGTCTTCTGGTATTACTACGAGAACGACTTCGATGTCCACGACCGTCATGAGCGCTGGTGGGTCGCGGTCACCGAGAACCCAGTACCCCGACCGTGCTATTTGTGGTCTGATTGAGGAGACTAGCTGACCAGCTGGTGACGTTCTCCTGATTGGAAAGAGTCCGTTCGCGTTCTCGTTTACCCTGGCGCGCGACGAGATTTGTACGTCACAAACGACGACATCATCACACAAGCCACCGGAGCAATGGACATCCATCTTCAAGAAGTACTACCCTAATGAAGACCATTTTTCACCTACGGCAACGCCACAACGCACCCGGAGCGATCTAAAGCGGTCCTGAGATGCTATTTCCGCACGCAGGATGCCGATGAAGACCCCAAAGCCTAAGAATTGGCTTGTTCCCACTCTGGGTCTCGTCGGATGAGTCTGGGGACCAGATCTTCAACTCAAAAGGGGAGAGGGTCGCGTTGATCCAGATGGCCCTTGGACGCTTTGACAAAGGGTCACCTCAATCGTTCTACCTCCCCAAGGGTCACAAGTATGCCAGCTTCACAAGGGAATGAGGGTGATCTTGGAAGAGCGTGACTTTCCAGCGAGCCAGTTCCATGACCCTCAACCCGACTTCCAGAACATCAAATAAGTCCTTGAGGGCCATTGCAATCAAAGTGGGATCGAGGCCCTCTGCCTGCCAAAGTTCCGCCTGGAACTTAACCCGCCAATCGAACAATGCTGGGGTCGTACAGAGTGGTATTACCGTCAGCCGCCCACTTCTTCTCTGGGTGGAACGTCGTTGAGTCCCTGGAGTCGGCTCCCATCACTCTTATGCGCCGGTAAGGTGCTATTACTTCCATACGCGTTTCAACCCGTCTGACATCTAGCTCAGGTTCGCAAACCGATCGTTTCAACATTGTTTCGAAGCTGGTGTTAGGTTACACACACGATATAGATGCGGACAAGGAAGAGATTCGAAGTCATGGGGCAGTTTGAAATGAAATGAAATAACAAGGCAACGGAAGGGAGTGGTGTCGGGTCAGAAGGGAGTGGTGTCGGGTCAGAAGGGAAGGGGAGGCGCCAAGCCAGGGCAGGGAACGGTAACCATAGAAGGGGTCAGATTCGGAAGGCCCTCAGACCTTCCATCTGGATGGAAATCGGTCGTTGTATAGACCACAACCAAAGGCTCACCGGGGTTCTTTCCATAGCCAGCCGCTGAATTCTTGAGGTAACTACCAAGACGTGTACCATCGCTTCCTGTGCTTCTTAACCTCGAACAAACTAGTGCGTCCAGTGGGGACACTATGGCCTGTCAACGCGCTCCCATTGGCGACCCGTTGCATGATGAGCAGTGGAGCGATCACCTGTCCGATTCGTTGTCATATAAGGCAACTGACCAAGAGATTGTGGTTGTGGGAAAGCACGAACTTGAATCTCTGCAAGGATTGGGAAAAAGATATCCACAACGAAGCTTCCAGTGATTGGAATATTGGAATAAGGAGCAGAGTTGTATACGACCGCGGCCAGAGCTCCGACGACCAACAACGAGCTCACGGAGAAAATGGCACAAGACTCGATGAGCATGGTGGAGACTCTCTTGTACAATCCACTATTTCCAGCTTGAGACCCGGTGGCACGGCGGATGTTCCTCCAGTGCAGGATGATCCGGATGACGATCATCAGGGTAAGGAGGATGTTGAGCGAAACCGAGATTAAAATGTATGGAACGCCGAATTTGGAGAGTCCGAGGGTGGTATAGGTGGTATCACCGTTGTACTGGAAGTATAGTGCCACAATGCCCATCCCTACATTAGTGGGATTAGTCCGGAGGACCGCGGCGGGTGTGGGAAAAGGTGGTATGCGTACCCAAAGAGGCAAGGTACATGAGGCAGGGAAGGGTGATAGCCCAGAGGTTTGTGCCATAGATGATATAGCAACGGTAGATCTAGGAGTGGAGCAGGTGTTAGACACTCGGGCGAGTGAGCGCGGCGTCAAACAAAAAACCAACCAGAAGACCATCCGCCAGCCAATTGTTCGAGTTGAACATAATGTTGGGAACAAGGCCAAGAACCGTTCGGTGAATCCCGGACTGGTAATAGAGTGGCCCAGAGACGAGACGGTCGGGGATGTCTTGGCGGTTATCGATGAAGGCAGTAGATTGAATATGGATGTTCACCGCGGTGTATATGGTCACAAACAAGAACATGGCCACAGTGTGGAATACAAGCCACCACCTGATGCCCTTCTCTCTTTGACGGTGGTTGAGGAATGTCGCCATACATCGGAAGAACAACAAGGTGAGTAAACCTAGAATAAACCGAACAATCGAAGTGAGCACGAATAGACGAATATGTGGGCGGTGGTACCGTAGAGAGCTGTGCCGATGAAGCTCCCAGCAAGCGTGGCCTTCTCCGCAGTGTAGTCGTATTTTGAGATCCGTGGAGCGTTGGAACTATTGGACCACGGCTGATCCCAGGGGTTAGACATGGTTTGCACGTGTGCGGAGGGATCGTGGAGGAGGGGAGGGGGGAACGGGGGAACGGGGGAACAGGTAGAGAACTAGCCTCCTCACATAGACCACGCCTTATCGTCGAGGCATTCCCACGTTCCTTGTAGGTTTCCAAAGCTCGGATAGGTCGGAGGGCGCTGGGGGGTCCGGCATGGCCTTTGGCATGAGCGAGTGGGTGTTAGTCTATTAACCTCCCTACTTTCAATGTATTTGAGCTCACAAACCCAACCGCGTATCACACCGGTCAGGGAGATGAGCAAACGTGGGAGAAAGTTCGAATTCCAAGCAAAGGGAATTACGTCAAATTGAAATTAAGCCCGGCGACACGAACGCGCGAATACGCTCTCGAGCCTTGCCATCCACCAACGATGTACAACGGTTGTGTGCCTTACAACTCCCCTCCGGCTGAACTCTCCAACAACCCGTTCCTCGAGCATTCATCCAATCCATTGACGCGATATCCTGACGTCAGCGGCTCCGTATCACCCACCAACTCCCAATTCACCTCTTGGATCGGCCAGCCCACCGGCGTCCCTCAACAGCAGGGATACAATACCTACGGTCCACAGCCCGCGCAACAGCAGTATACCGCTGGATGGGGAGGATCGCCGACCTACCAAACGCAGGGGCTGGGATACGCTAACCCGCAGCAGCAGCCACAACAGCAGGGTAGCGGTTATCGGTTCCAACCTTCTAGTTCGTTCGGTCAACAGCTTTCGTCGGCGGTGGATGGAGGGTATATTCAGGGCGGAGCGGGATATCAGCAGCAGCAACCTCAGCCTCAGCAACAGTTCACTGGGTACGGCACGTCGAACGGGTACACTACGGCTGGCGTACCTGGCCAAATACAGATCCCGCAGACGCCGTACCAGCAAACTGGGGTTATGGGGCCTGGATACCTATCGGAACTCGACCCATACGGACCTATCGGACAAGGAGACCGGGCGGATAACAGCAGCAACCGCAACCGCAACAATAACAGTCACACGGATACGAGAAGGGTCGGTGAACGGCGGAATGCCGAATGTCCCAACCAGACCTTCACCCTCGCGAAGTCACCCGGAAACGCAAAGCGGAGCTGGAAGTCTGGGACACTTATTCGTGGAAGCAGGTGATGAATTCACTGGATTCCTTGAAGAAGGCATGGGAGAGGAGGATGCACGAGTTGGATATGAGGACGAAGCAGCTGTCGACGAGTTGGGGCGTGGCGGCTCAGCATGAGCTGGCTCAGTACAAAAACGTGGGTTTCCTATGTGTCACTTTTTCTGTTCGGGGATGGTTTTTTCACCCCGTCGCCTTATGTCACAGGCATTGAAAGATGCGGAAACGAGTTTCTGTGGGTTGATCCTATCATCCTGTTTTTGTTTATCCCGCCTTCTGATCTCTTGTTAGCATCCGTCGTGGCGTCCTCTTACCAACTGAAAGAAGTGCTAGATGGGCATCGCCAGTCGACCGACACGGCGAGCAAACGAAGGGTCATGGAAGCCATGAACGCCGCCCTCCGCGTCCCCCCCATCCACCAAATCTGATCTACCCACCCCAGAATTTCTACATCCTGTCACGGGCGCCAATGTAGTCTTGAGCGCGATCGGTACACCCGTTCTGATGTTTGGATCGCACGTCTTGCTTTACTGACGTCTCCACAGCTCCCTGTTGTTTTCGAGGCCGTGGTCAACACGGCCAGCGATTCTGCCGTTCCGGTCAACGAGGGAGTAACGAAAACCGTCCAGCGGTTGGTTGGCAAATTCGAGTCTTGCGTCGCATGTATTTCCGAATCCCTGAAGCCGCCCTTTCCATTCCGGACCCTAGCGGTTAGCTTACTTCTGACCGACCCGTGCGTCGGCCCCGAATATAAGAGGCGAAGGAATCGGCAGACCCGGAGATTGTCAAGATCCTCCCCCTCGAACTGGGCGCCTTCCTCCGCATCCCCCTGGATAACGTTCAAGAAGAATCCTCTCCCCTATCGCTTGGGCTGGACTCGTTGAACGCTATCACACTCTCTCACCAGTTGAGAGAACGAGGGGTATCTGTCTCGCCTATGGACATTATCCGAGCGGGTTCGGTACGCGGAATTGCTTCAGCTTTGGTGGTGGAAAGGAAACAGGGGAACTTCAGCCGAGAGGGAAGGATTTCCGAATTGGACCAACTCCTACATAAAGATCTCCTAATGGAGGTAATCAGGCTGGGTAAAGAAGACCAGGTCGAGATCACAGCCACGACTGCTCTCTAGGCAGGGATGCTATCTCAGGTGACCTCAGCGCAGATTCATGGAGCGTATCGGATATTTACCAGCCTCCACTCTTAGACCGTCGCTTCATCAGGACAACTCTACGTGCGTATTTTCACTTTCAAGCTCCAGCCACAATGTCGAATCAAACTTCTCAAAGAAGCGTGGAGAACATCTCTGGAGAATCTTGAAATCCTACGAACATCAATCCACTTCTCGGTTGAACTCGATCGTTGGACTCGGGTCGCGCATCCCGCTCTCGAATTCAAGTGGAGTACTGTGGAGAGGGAATCCATCGACAACGCGGCGAAGGAATTCCTCAGCGGTCTTGATTTTGTTGGAGAGGACCCACTTCACCACCCCCCAATCCCCCCCCCCGTCACGTATCTTCTGAACTACCTTGTTGTCGCTCTTCACCACGTCTTCTACGACGGGGTATCGCTCCCCACTCTTCGACTATGTTAAGGCAGTGTACAACGGCAGCCCCCCCTACCGCCCAGTTCCACACGATCTCTCGTCGGATTACCTCTCTCGAAACGCAGGCCACGGATCATTGGGTGGCTCGGTCCAACGGTGTTCGTCCATAGGCATTTCCCCGAGAGGATTCTTCTACCACGAACGCTTGGCGCGCTTCGAAGGTAGTAAACCATCTCAGGAAGACCATTGACAAGTTTTGTCGCCAGTATGAAGTGTCCGCACAGCCCATCTGGGCGAAGGGTTTTCTACCGTTAAGTGGTTTCTGGTAGCACGGTTGCTGGGTCCAAGAAAGTCATCGGCCCTGTGTTCGTGAGTAACCACTTTGCATGCCGGCGGTCGATCACCCTGAATGGATAACAGAATACCATCCCCTGTCGGGTTTTTATCGGGGAACGACAAACAAGTAAGGACCTAGCGCGCTCCGTACACAAGCTCAATTGAGGAGGGAGGAACTGAGTCGTTTCCTGGGGGTAGGGATCGGTAAAATATTCGGATGTTGCATAGATCGTGTAGTCTGTTAATATCCCAACCTTTCGATGGACCTGAACTTACGAACCCAACCGCGTAGTGCCATACTGGTCACGGAGATCAGCAAGTGTTGGAGAAAGCGCTGGACGAAGCCGATTGCGTCGAATTGGACGATGGGTGCGCAGTTGCGCATGGCCATTATGACCGGGATTTTCGGGGGTCATTCTACAACGAGCCCACGAAGTGCTAGAGCAGGAACGAGGCTCAAAGAAATGGTAGGTCTCGTTACGATGATGTTATAAGCCCATTGGGCGTAAACCTGGTTCACCGGACGAAGGTCGCGGATCGTCCCAACACCTGAATTTTATTATCTCTCAAAAGGATTTGCGATATAAACCTCGTGATTCGTGGGGATCCGGACCAATCATTTCCAAATGTCCACCGCGTTAGCAAGGGTTTCGTTGCTCGTCATCGCGACGACCTTGCAAAGCCTGAGCGTCGTACCATCTAATCTCACCCCGGATGATCCATATCAAATACAATTTCGCAAACCCATCGGCGCCTCCCCGTCGCCAGACAGAGACACCGACGGGTCCGGTGGGGGATCCAGCTCGAAGGGGTGGGCTCGTCGACCTGGATGTTCTGAAGAATGTGAGGCGGGTTGAATTCAATCGCCTCTCGTCGAACCCAGGCCAGCCCACCGCGACTGCTGGTAGAATCCACAGGGAAACGCCACGCCCCGATTCGTCAACTGGGCGAACTTCACACGCCAGCCGTTTCGAAACCGGTAATACTAGGATACATACACGAAATAGATTCTACAAGAAAGAGTTTCAAGGACGGGGGTTTGAAAACAAAATAAAATGGGGACACAACGGAAGGGAGTGATGCCGTGTCAGAAGGGAAGGGGAGGCGCCAAGCCAGGGCAGAGAATGGTAACTGTAGAAGGGGTCAGATCCGGAAGACCCTCAGGCATTGCCCTCCGGGTGGAGATCAGTCGTTCTCTCAACTACAACCACAGGCTCACCAGGGTTCTTTCCATACCCAGCCGCCGAATTCTTGAGGCAAGTACAAAGAGGGGTACTATCGTTACCCATCAGTTCCACTTGCCCCCTATCATTGAACAAACTGGTGTGTCCAGTGGTGATGGCGCGACCCGTCAACGCGCTCCCATTGGCGACCCGCCGAATAATGAGCAGTGGAGCGATCACCTGCCCAATCCATCGTCGCATTAGACAACTGGTCCAGAGATGGTCGTCGTGGGAAATCACGAACCTGAATCTCTGCAAGAATTGGGTAGAAGATCTCCACAATGAAACCCCCAATCAGGTAAATATTGGTAGTAGAGCTGTATATGTACACGGCCAAAGGTCCGACGACCAACAACGAGGCCATGGAGAAAAGGGCACAAGACTCAATGAGCATGGCGGAGATTGACTTGTACAATCTACTAATTCCAGCTAGAGACCCGGTGGCGGTGCGGATCTTCCTGCCATGCAGGACGAGCCGGATGACAATCATCAGGGTGAGGAGGATATTGAGCGAAACCGAGATTGAAAGGTATGGAACACTGAATTTTGGGAGTCCGAGGCCGGTACTGGTTTCATACCAGTTGTGCTGGAAGTATAGTGTTGTAATACCCATCCCTACATTAACGGCATTGGTCCGGAGGATCGCGGCGTGCTTGTGGAAAAGTGGAATGCTTACCAAAAGAGGCAAGGTACATGAGGCAGGGAAGGGCGATAGCCCAGAGGTTTGTGGAGTAGATAATGTAGCAACGGTAGATCTGGGGGCGGGGCGGACGTTAGACACCCGGGCGAGTGAGCATGGCATCAAACAAAGAACTTACCAGAAGACCATCTGCCAGCCAATTGTTCAAGTTGAACATAACACTGGGAATAATGCCGAGAACTGTGGTGCGAATCTCCTCCTGGTAAACGAGTGGTCCGTCATAATAAGCAAGTCCACGATTATCGATGAGGGAATTGGATAGAATGTGAAGGTTCATTGCGTTGTACACGGTCACAAATGAGAACATGGCCATGGTGTATAATACGAGCCACCACTTGATGCCCTCCTCTCTGCGATGGGCGGGGTTGAGGAGCGCCACCATACATTGGAAGAACAGCAAGGTGAGCAAACCTTAGTAGGATAAACCGAACAATTGAAGTGAGCGCGAATAGGCGAACTTGTCAGCGGGGGTACCGTAGAGAGTTGTGCCAATGAGGCTTCCAGCAAACAAGGCCTTCTCCTCAACGTACTGGAATTTTAAGATCGGTGGAGCAGTGGAACTATTGGACCACGGCTGAAACCAGGGCTCGAACATGGTTTGTATGTGCGCGGAGGGATCGTAATGGAGGGGAGGGGGGAACGGGGGAACGGGTAGAGGACTGGTCTCCTCGTGTAGGCCACGCCTTACCCCAGATGATCGCCTGTCCGAGATACGGCTCACCACAGATCGTATTGGTCTCGGCTCCATCCGGTTGGGCCACGATCACATTGCACGATGGGGCTCATACATAACCCTCTGGTTAATTTGTACCGGGGACGGGGGTACTCCAAATTTGGAACGTCTTCGTTGAATAGTCTGCCGTTTCGGAACGTCAGGAGACGATCATGGCAGACCTTCAAGCTTCAAGCTTCATGTACGGCAGTCCCACTTCCGTCATGCGAAAATATTCCTCCAAAGTTCACAACCCCCTACTCTCACAATCTTCCGCACCACTAGTAGTCTCCCATACATAACCGTGGTCACCGGAAGCCCTATAATGGGAGCTTCCTCCCATTCCCGTCCCCCCGGACGGTTCCGGGACAAGTCATCCGGGGCGGTCCAAAAGAAACCCCAACTGGTGGTAATCGAACAACGAGAACACCTGATGTGTACGTGAACACGGCCCCCAAGTAGCACCCCTCAAAGCGAGCCGCTGTTGTGGTCTACAGTCTGGCCACCTTCGAACACCACCCGCACGAATATCCTCCAGTGTTTGATCCCGCGGGGCGGGGGAAGTCACAATCCGGTACGAGTTATCATGCTCCCTTGCCATTCAAACGCACGATCAAACCGTGGTCGAGAGAGGCGACACAGCTGGGAGGGTGATAGTGAGCGGTTGAACGATCATGATGGAGGAAATGCTGTTCTGAAAAAAAAAAAAAAAAAAAAATCATGTACGCGCGCCCGTTGACCTGACCGTTCTGAAAACACAGGGTCGGTTAAACTCGACCGGCTCTCGTCGAGCTCAGGCCAGCCCACCACGACCACTCGTAACTTAGAATCCACAGAAAATCCGCGCCCCCCTTCGTCAACTGGGCAAAGTTCACGCACCAATCGCTCCGGAACCAGTAGTCGGTCACACACGCGATATATATACGGACGAGGACGAGGAGAATAGTGATTCAGAGCCAGGGGCGATTTGAAAATAAAACAAAGTAGGAAAGCAATGAAAGGGAGTGGCTCGGATGCCGGATCAGAGGAGGACCTGAGACGCCAAGTCAGGGCAGGGAATGGTAACCGTAGAAGGGATCAGATCCAGAAGACCCTCAGACCTTACCATCGGATGGAAATCAGTCGTTGTCTAGACCAATCCAGGCTCGCTGGGGTTCTTTTCATACCCATCTGGGGCGTGTGGTGGTACCGTGGCCCTTCAGCGCGCTCCCGCTGGCGACCCGCCGGATGATGAGCAGTGGAGCGATCACCTGCCCAATCCATCATCGTATTAGACAACCGGCCTAGGGATTGTGGTCATGGAAGGCACGAACCTGAATCTCCGCAAGGATCGGGAAGAAGATAATCACAACGTAGCTTCCGGGGAAGTAAATGCCCGTCTTGTAGCTTCCGGCCTTCGCCAGCGCTACAACAACCACCAATGAGCTCGCGGCGAAAAGGGCACAAGACTCGATGAGCATGGTGGAGGCCGCCTTGTATAATCCACTAATCCCAACTCGAGAGTTGGTGGCAGCGGGGAAGTTCCTGTCATGCAGGACGATCCGGATGACGATCATCAGGGTGAGGAGGACGTTGAGTGAAACTGAAATTAACAGGTATGGAATACCGAATTGGGGGATTACAGGGGTTACGTCGATAACCCCCAGGTACTGGGAGCATAGTATCGCGATACCCATCCCTATATTAATGACATTAGCCCAAAGCATCGCGGTACGAAGAGCTAGAGGGCATACCTAAAGAGGCGAGGTACATGAGGCAGGGAAGGGCGATAGCCCAGAGGTTCGTGGAGTAGATAATGTAGCAACGGTAGATCTAGGAGCGGTGCAGACGTTAGGCACCCAGGCGAGCGAGCGCGGCATCAAATAAAGAACTTATCAAGAGGCCGTCCGCTAGCCAATTGTTCAAGTTAAACATTAGATTGGGGATAAGGCCGAGAGCCGTCCGGCGAGTGGTGAAGTGGAATCTGAGTGGCCCGGAGAAGGTGGCAGAGGGTGCGGGGAAGTCTTGTCGGTTATCAATAAAGGACATGGATTGAATAGTGTACACGGTCACAAACGAGAACATAGCCACGGTATAAAACACGAGCCACCGCTTGATTCCCTCCTCTCTGCGATGAGGGGGGTTGAGGAGCGCCACCATGCATTGGAAGAACAACAAGGTGAGTAAACCTACAATAAACCGAAGAATCGAAGTGAGCGCGAATAGTCGAACGCGCGGATGGAGGTACCGTAGAGGGTTGTGCCGATGAAGCTTCCGGCAAACATGGCCTTCTCTGCAGTGTACTCGTATTTTGTGATCCGCGGAGCAGTAGGGCTGTCGGACCACGGCTGATACCGGGGGTCAGACATGGTTTGTATGCGTAGGGAAGAATTGTGGCGGAGGGGAGGGGGGAATGGGGAACGGGTAGAGAACTAGTCTCCTCGTGTAGACCACGCCTTATCGCTGATAATCACCGAACGTCCTGATGTTGACAGCATTACGTCCAACACAGCCCTTGGCCTGGGCGAGTGGGCGTTATCGTAGTGCTCTCGATTCGCTCTTCCGACGCGCCGACGTCCTCATGGGCGGGAGACGATCAGATCTTCACATCATCACGGTCGCGGACTTTCAATTCCAGTTGTCAGTCCTTCAAGCTTCAAGCTTCAAGCTTCAAACTTCAAGCCCAGCACGAAGTCCGGACCCCAAGCTTCAGCTTCAAGTACGAGTCACACCTCCGTTGCGAGAAGATGTTCTTCCAAAATTTACACCGCCCACCCTCCCGATCTTCCGCGCCACCACGCCGCCGGAACGTTTCTCGCTCACCGACAACCTTTCCCCGGGCGACAAGGTTTCCAATCCACCTCGATCCCTTGAAACTGTGAAGGAGAGACCGCCGATCCAGGTGGGGTTTTGTGGCGTTTGCGCTGGTCGGCTGGGAAGTCGTCGAGTTATATCGGTTCGTATGTCTGCATCCCCACCCAGAGGTTTCGTTCTTATTCCTGTAGCGTTCCACCCGCCCAAGGCAGAGGATGAAACCGGTCGGAAGAAACACCGCTTACGCATACTTTTCGACTCGGACGTCCTGAAGAACCTAAGATTGGTTGAACTCGTCTCTCTTGTCACTCAGGTCTGTCCGCTATGGTTAACCACGTCGTCACACAATAACTTGAGTCCCCACCGCTGGTACCATCCACAGGACAGACTGTTCCGCCCCTTGCGACTGGCGGATCGCTCCATTTCGCGTATTTCATGACCGTTATGGATCGATGCCCCGTTCTACGACACACTCGATCGGGACACGTCAACGGTCTTCGGATATTGGGTTCACGACTTTGGACCTGGAGCTCCATGCCGCCGTACAAGTAATATCACCTCGGTCTGGTCCGCGCCTCGTACATCCGCCAGATCCCAAGTTGTCCCAGCCGATCTCTCTTCCCCAGTATAGCTGCGACGGTTCACGGAGAATGTCTCAAGATGTTTGATCGCCCACACATTCCGTAACCACGCGTTATTTTCCGTCCCTTGATCTCACATCTTTTCGGATTTTCTGGGACATCGCGGAAACCCCAGATAGTTACATACCTGGCGTTTCTCCAAGTTTCTCCATGGGCGGTGCACGGAATTATGACGCCCTTCGCCCATCACGTCTTGGTACTCAGGAATTGGACCCAACACCAGAATGAGCCCCTTCAATTCTTTCAGCTGTTTGCCCTCCCACAACGTGGAACCCTGCGCCCTCTGCAGCCTTCACGACATAACGAATGACAGCCGTCACCACAACTACTCCATTCCGGTATCGACCAACCCCCACGTACCTCCCCGCAATCTCAAGCTCAAGGAACAACGCCATATGACCCGATATCGTCCTCCAAATCATCCCTCACGCTGATCCTTGTGACGCCGCCACCCTCCACGCGTGTTCACTCACGCGCTCGTCATGGATGACTGACGCTCATCGACGGAGATTCCACGAGGCCGAGATTCGGAACCTGGAGGGCATGCATCGGTAGGACGAGTTCGACGGGAAAGACAGGTTCATATCCTACGTCCGCCACCTCATCTGCTCTGGGAACAAGGAGGGCTCGCTCCGTCCGCACGACTTTTTCGAGGCGTATGGAGGACAATTCCAGAGTTTCGACAAGCTGGATACGTTGGAGATGCGGCATCTGGCACTGAAGCATCTGACCTCGATTCATTCAGGTTGGCGTTCCGGCACCTCGGGAAAACACTCAGAACACTCCTGATCAATCGCAATGCTGACACCGAACAAATTCCTCCAACTCCTCATCCTCTTCCCCCGACTCCAGTCTCTTGGACTCGACCGGTTCACGATATCTCGCTAAATATTTGCAAGTACCCAGTGAACTGCCCTTCTTCCGGGGGACTTCAAACCTGTCGAGGCCGGTCAGCAAATGTAGCCTCAGATTCATCGAGGACCTCACACGAATGCTCCCCGGCTTCTCGGTACGGCTCGGGCTTCTCCTCGGATACCAAGCCATACGATACCTTCTTGTGATCTCTGGCTTTGCAAACCACGTCATCACAATGTTGTTCCCAAGGCGGTGAGGTCTATCTATCCCTTCATCAGCAGGAATGAGACTTACATGGAATCGCGGTACAGATGCACCAGGGAGCGTAGTCCTCTCTCGTTGCCGCAATATTCGGATGGTTTCAATTCGGACCCAAAGGTGCTCCGAAAGGGCTGTAACTTCCGACAACTGGAATCGATCACTTCCCACGAGTTGGAGTTTCTCGTCGTTGAAATGGGACTCGGGCTCTCGCTCATGCGGTGTAGCGCATGGGGGCACTTTTTCAGGGCGTTTTCTGTGCTCCAAATCTCGAGTGGTTGGTTATCCGTCATCGTTCGCCCCTTCGAGAGGTTCGTGGCGGAGAAATTTGGGAAGGGAGAAACTCTGAGTCGTTTCCCGGGGGTAGAAATAGGTAAATATTCGGATGGATCGTGCAGTCTGTTAATAACCCAACTTTCCGATGGACCTAAGCTCACGAGCTCACGAATCCAACCACGCACCACACCGGTCAGCTGGGAGATGAGCAAGCGCGGGAGAAAGCGTGGGACGAAGCCAATTGCGTCGAATTGGAATTGACGACACGACCACGGATAGCCTTTCGATCGAATAAGCCTGCAGAAGACCGGACCTTCCTAAGGAAAGGTGGAGCGACCGATGGACTTGTGTAAAATCTTAAGAGAACTTACACCGGAGAATGGATGATCAACGGAAAGGAGGATAACGAGTGAGCGTAAGTAAGGCTGGGGATATCTCCGTCCGTTGCACGGGGCGTCATAGGCCGAGTTTTACTAGTAGATGAGCCGGGGGTTACTCGTCGGACCTCGAAGGAATAAGACATTTGAGCCTATACGAAAGGATGAGCAACGTGGCAAGCCAACCTCGGCCATGAGCGCCGCCAGTACCCTGGATGACTCACTAAGGCTGCGCAGCAGTGCCCATGGTCTTTATCGCCGGGAATTATTTGGGGGTCATTCTACAACGAGCACACGAAGCGCTGAAACAGGAACGAGGCTCCAAGAAATCATGGTAGGTTACGCTACGATAACATTATAAACCACCTCTGCCTTGCTGGGCGTAATCTTGGTCTGTGTTCAGGAGCCTTGCAGACTGCGGAGGGAGAGGTCCACCCGGCCGGACGAAGGTCGCGAACCGTCCCTCAGCCCAAATTTCAAAATCCCCCGAAGAGTTTGCGATGTAAAGCTTGCGATTCGTAGAGATCTGGAACAACCCTTTCCAAATGTCTACCGCGTTAGCAAGGGTTTCATTGCTCATCATCGCGACGACGTTTCAAAGCCTAACCGTCGTACCACCCAATCCCACCCCGGATGATACACATCAAAAACAATTCCCAAAGAAAACCATCGTTTCGAAACTGGTAATCTATTACACACGAATAGATACTAACGAGAAAGAGATTTAAGGATGGGGGTTTGAAAACCAAATAAAATGGAAAACAACGGAAGGGAGTGATGTCGGGTCAAAAGGGAAGGAGAGGCACCAAGGCAGGGCAGGGAATGGTAACCGTGGAAGGTAGGGGTCAGGTTCGAAAGGCCCTCAGGCCATGCCATCCGGATGGAAATCCGTCGTTATCTAGACCGCAACCCCGGGCTCGCCAGGGTTCTTTCCAGACCCAGCCGCCAAATTCTTGAGGCAAGTACACAGAGGGGTCCTATCGCTACCCGTCGGTTCCCCTTGCCCCCTAGCATTGAACAAACTGGTGTGTCCAGTGGTGACAGCGGGGCCCGTCAACGCGCTCCCGTTGGCAACCCGTTGAATGATGAGCAGTGGTGCGATCACCTGTCCGATCCGTCGTCGCATTAGACAACTGGCCCCGAGATGGTCGTCGTGGGAAATCACGAACCTGAATCTCTGCAAGGATTGGGTAGAAGATCTCCACAATAACCTCCCCGATGACGTAAATATCGGGAGTCTCGCTGTATATATACGCGGCCAAAGCTCCTATGACCAACATCGAGCTCATGGTGAAAAGGGCACAAGACTCAATGAACATGGTGGAGATCGTCTTATACAATTCACTAATTCCAACTAGAGACCCGGTGGCAGTGCGGACCTTCCTGCCGTGCAGGATGAGTCGGATGACAATCATCAGGGTAAGGAGGACATTGAGTGTGACCGAGATTGAAAGGTATGCAACACAGAACCTGGAGAGTCCGAGGACGGAATAGGCACTACCCACACGGGGCTGGTTGAATAGTGTCATAATACCCATTTCTACATTAATGGGATTAGTCCGGAGCTTCACTGCAGGTATGTGGAAAGGTGGAATTCGTACCAAAAGAGGCGAAGTACATGAGGCAGGGAAGGGCGATAGCCCAGAGGTTTGTGGAGTAGATAATGTAGCAACGATAGATCTAGTAGGAGTGAAGCGGGTTTTAGGCACCCGGGCGAGTGAGCGCGGCATCAAACAAAGAACTAACCAAAAGACCATCCGCCAGCCAATTGTTTAAGTTGAACATAACGTTGGGGATAACGCCAAGAGCTGTTTGGCTAATCCTGGACTGGTAATAGAGTGGCCCAGAGACGAGATCTTTGGGGGGGTCTCGGCGGTTATCGATGAAGGAATTGAATTGAATGTGGAGGTTCATTGCGGTGTACACAGTCACAAACAAGAACATGGCCACGGTGTAGAATACGATCCACCACCTGATGCCCTCCTCTCTGCGATGAACCGGGTTGAGGAGCGCCACCATACATTGGAGGAATGACGAGGTGAGTAAACCTAGAATAAACCGAACAATCGAAGTGAGCACAAATAGACGAACGTGTGGGCAGTGGTACCGTAGAGAGTCGTGCCGATGAAGCTTCCAGCAAGCGTGGCCTTCTCCGCAGTGTAGTCATATTTTGAGATCTGTGGAGCAGTGGAACTGTTGGACCACGGCTGAAACCAGGGGCCGGACATGGTTTGTGCGTGGAGGATCGTCGAGGAGGGGAGGGGGGAACGGGGGAACGGGGAAATGAGGGAACAGGTAGAGAGCTAGCCTCCTCGTGTAGACCACGCCTCATCATCGAGGGTTCCTTGTATGTTTCGAAAGCTTGGGTGGGTCGGAGTGGGCGCTGGGGGGGTCCGGCACGGCCCTTGGCATGAGCGAGTGTGTAGTCTATTAACCTCTCTACTTTTCAAGGTATTTTAGCTCATAAACCCACCGGGTACCAGGTCAGTCAGGGAGATGAGCAAACGTGGGAGAAAGTTCCAAGCAAAGGCAATTACGTCAAATTGAAATTGAGCCCTTCGACACGAATACGCTCTCGAGCCTTGCCATCCACCAACGATGTACAACGGTTATG
>Ga0307511_10003446_pt1 | contig 16264 bp, 6 predicted proteins | sample 13_EM_MG_FD_200266 | JGI IMG/M metagenome (GOLD analysis project Ga0307511, IMG submission 200266) | Populus trichocarpa ectomycorrhiza microbial communities from riparian zone in the Pacific Northwest, United States - 13_EM | ecosystem: Host-associated > Plants > Roots > Unclassified | place... | reverse complement strand
GGGGTGCCACCATCGTGCTCATCGGCTCAATGCGCAACCGTGCATGCTTGGTTTCACAGCCATGAAGTGGGACCGGATGAGGAAATTAGTTTGGTCATGGGTCGAACAGCTAGTGGGACCACATACTTTTTTAGCCATCTGAAGTTACTTATAATGGGAGCTGAGGACCACCAAGCGGTATCGTAGGTCCGATGATATTTATCTAGTATTATATGCTCACCGTCACCCCAGGCACGAGGCTAGCCCCGAGTATATTCTTACAATAACAATAGTCTAGTTTGCAATAATCAATGTAACTGTAGCGAGCGGAGGGCTGGTAATATATGTATACTGAACACGTGAACTGCCAATGGGGGTGCACATATGTTTGTTATATCCGAGATTGCGATTATATTTTAGCAACCATACAGGGCATAGTGTGGATCGAAGAGCAAATGTCAACACAAGTATGGCACTGCATTAGTTGCTGTTGCATATCATGGACACCAAGCTATCCTGTCACTTCATACAGATAGCCTACGCTGCTGGTTTTTTTTATTTACTTTTTACATATTCATTACTCATATTCGGCCCCAATAGGGGGGCCACCACCCAGAAACCTGGCGTGGATTCATTTGGGGCTAAGTCTCGGTACTAGTCAATATAGAACTGCATTGGCTCAGAGCAAAACGGCAGTTGTCTCACACTGCTGGGGTGTGGGGCAAATATCAATATTGTCAGTGGAGGCTATGGAACCGCAGTGGCCACAGCTTCATACAAAGGCTATAGGAGGATTGTGTCAAAGCTGCTTGAGTTAATTGAATATCTAGGAATAAACATCAACGCCGTAGGTGGTCAGTATGGAACAGAACTGCGCTTGGTGCAGCTTTTGCATTGTAATATTGGGGTCAGGTTTCATCCATGCTACTGCTAAAACATGGTGCCGATATCAACCTGGTAGACTGGGTAAGGGGATGGTACAAAAGTGACAAGAAGCTTAACTCGTTCCTACAGGCTCGTGGAGCTGATGCTTTTCATGTCGATAGCCTGTACGAAACCTTGACGAGTGGTTACCCGACTGCATTGGATGCAGCTCGGGCTGGAAAACCTATTGATGACATCTATATACTGCTATCGACGGCCATGAAGTATGACCCTGCCCAAGAAAAAGATACAACTTGGCCCCCCTTTCCAATGTCGTACGGCCGTTCAGGAGCGCTTTGGCATCTATCCAATTATACAGCTCCCTTAGCAATCACCATTAGTGCATGCCATTACTGCCTTGAAGCTATCATCAACAACCAGAAGCGTATACGTAGGGCGGCAGCCATACTCCAGCGCAGGCCGACCTTCCCCGCCAAGGTGATTAGCATCGAATTGTTTAGAGGGTACTTGTGGCCCTTGTTGGGATCCGTAAGGAGGCAACTGAGCGTCTTGAGGTCAGGCTCGAACCAGATCCGTGTGCTTATTAGTGCTTGCTAACCGGTTGCAGCTGTGGATCCGGAACGAAGACGAGTAAATGGGTGATAGAATTCCGGATGCTTCACTCAGTACGAGAACATCTATCTGGTGACGCTGTTACGGATATCAATCTAGAGAAAGCATCCCCCCCCTTTCTGGGCCATCACACATAGCTAGACCAGTGAGATGCGGCCTAGCGGCCAGCGAAGACATCTATTAACTAGTATCAGTAGCCTATACCGCTACTTCGAGGGCTCGACCTAGGACATGGTGTGCGAAGGGAACTGCTCAACAAGGGGGAAGAGTACGTGTGGCTTGACGCTTTATGCCTTCGGCAGAATTCTACAACTAATGATCAAAGCAAAGAAGGTGAATGGAAGCTGGACGTTCCCACAATCTGCAACATATATTGTGCAGCAGTAGGGATTGCACGTTATTTCAATGGGCTTGGACTGGCCTTTAATACAAAAGGTTGGGGCAACCCACGACACGGATTGTGTCGAGCCTGGACCTTACAAGAAATTAGGAGTGAAAACACGATTGTACAACGTAGAAATATTGACGTACAACGTAGCAATATTGCGCAAGACCAGTGCATTTGCGAATATCATTTTGAACACAGCAAGGTAGGTGCGGAGGTCACCACATTGAGGCAAGCCCTTCATCCTATTATGAAGCTTGCTGCTCAGTAGATAGCCCGAGCGGCTGTAGTGTCTATGAGTGTGTTCAGCAAACGGCTAAGCGTTATGCAACACAACCTGCGGACAAAGTAGCTGAACTGTTCTACCTCCTCCACACAACCCAGTTACCAACATACGATGCGGGTATTAGTGATGAGGATCCATGGGTCAAATACCTCCCTTTGAGCGCAAGATTGAGCTCTTGTTTGACTTTCCGTACGGAGGGGATCGAGGCTATAGCGCCGGCCACGGCTGCCAATGGTTTCCGGCATGGAGGCAACAGATAGAATGGCCAGATCGTGACCCTACTTACGACCATGCCATGGCAGTATGCCTATAAAATCAGGCGCACCTACAGTTAGCACAGGTCCATAGGCCCCCACACCTGTTTGTGCCCGACATCTGGGGTATCTCTAATGTTCGTCTTTGCCAAACGAACGAACGAAATGAATATGAGATCGATATTGGAAACGAGATTTTCGCCTTCTATTATGCATACGTGCTTCAAAAACGCATTGACCACTTATCCGGATTACTCCTACAACTGGCTTATGTGCGAAGCCCTTGAGAAGAGGGATGAAAGTACACGATGCCGGATGGCGGCCGAGATACCTGCAGTGAGTTCGTTCTAGGCAGGGGTGGAAGGGATTCTGTCTTGAAGAAGATCAATGCGTTGTCTGTTTAGTATGGGGGGTGGTCAGCAAAGTCCCGATCACGTATTGTATTTTTTACTGTGAATCGGTGCTCGTATTCTGACTACATAGGCTATGGCGACTTGTTCACCTGTTGCAGGGCAGGGGGATTGGAGGTGAGAAAGGGGGGGTACTGGAGGAGGCATGCAGGGGCCCAGAGCGGTGCATGGCAGTGGCACGGTACCGGAGGTGGTGGCCAAATCTCCTTTGTAAATTTAGCAGTCATAGCATGCTGAGTTAGCAGATGTATTGTACCTTCAGGGTAATGGGGCTTTTATATACCTAGTTCTAGGCACGAATTGGCAGAGTCAAGCCCAGAGGCTGCATACTCCACGAGTGAGGCGGTTCCGGTCAATGGTAGAGGCGGAGGCGGCGACCAATTATTACTTCCTTCGTTACTAATTTTCCGCACCACCTCTTGTGGGGGCGGGTAGATTAGCCCATGGATCCACTCCGGATTCCAGGTGGGTCGTGAGCCGGTGGTCCGCAGTGGTTATGGACTGCCTTGTGGGAACTCTTGCTCTGAAGATCTTGAGGGCACGCTGCACATCATGCCACTCCGGAGTTCACCTTAGTATGGAAATAAGGTTATGCACACGTAGCCACTATACCGTGGCACAATATGTATTTGTATACGAACTACACTGTCAATAGGTATTCCAATCCGTAGAATTCCTTATCAGATTCTCAAAGCGCGTTCGTTTAATGCTGGTAATTTAGAGGTTCTGATACTAGAAGCTGTATATGTGAACCAGGCATGTACTATTCGATAGCTAGGAGTTCGAGCGAATAGTTTGTAGTTGGTATAACTACGCTGGGGATATTTGTTATCCTATGTAGCAGGTATGGCGTATACTGGTATATGTTTCCACAGAGGGCTTCCGACATACATAGAGCGGCGCGTTGCAACACCAATTAGAGTGCCACGGCAGTCAGTATAAGGAAGGTGGAGCCATAGAGCACGCTAGCTACAAGCGCCAAATATAAAGTGGAGGGACTAATATAGGTGGAGGAAAGGTATTCGAATACGAATAGAATGGCGCAGGAAGCCGAGGAGAGGTTGCGGCTGCGCACAGGAGCCAGAGGCCGAGCTGGCCAGAAGGTTGGAGAAGCTCCAGATCCAGCTGACAGCGGCCATAAAATAGCCACACGGGAAGGGGACGGAAGACCCAGATTGGTATGTTCTTACACTAGGCAAGGAGGCTGACTGCTGGACCGGAGTTTGGACACTTCCGCATTTGTGCAAGGAATGCGAGGCGGAGGTGGGATCAGAGGCAAGATAAGGGGGTACAATAGACGTGTTCAGCTCGAGATACCACCTCCTGCTCAACATAGATGGAGGTCGGGGTAGAGATGGTGGAGGAAAAGGAATCAGTCATCGCGTCCCAGAATCAATCCTTGCACATATTCATCATTGCAACTAAGTACAACTATTACTCCCGCTCATAATTATAAATCATGACCAAAGAGTCAGAACATCCCTCCAAAAAGAATAACAACGAAAAATACTCGGTCCCTTTCGCCAGCCACTGATAACCTCGCCGGCGGTATGAATAGCATTACCGTCCTAGTCTTAGTCCCCTAGCCTATACATACATATAAATAAAGCTTGTATCGTTGTAAAAGAGTCAGACTCAGGCTAGGCGCCACCTAGGTATGGCTCACTTGCTAGTGCACGGCGCTTTCTCGGTTGAGGGTAATAAAGTGTACTAGTAGTTAGTTTGAGTGATATACCGGCCTACGGCGGGACATGTGTTCACGATTTTTAACTTTTGTAAGTGAGGTCGTTCTCTATAACTCTTGATAATTACATACACCTATCTGATGATGACCATTGCAGTCATGGCTTGTGAGCATGTAGAAGATTATACTACTAGATGTCATTATGCGCTCAGGTGTTAGGGGGTTAAGCATAGTCTCGGTAGTAGACAAAGTGGAATAGTCTAGTGGTATCACGGCCTCTTTAGGTTGCTTGTTGGGTAGTCTGTGACCGTTCGGTCCGCTCGGCCGTAGTCTGCCTTGTACGGTTTCGTCATAGACTAGATAGTAAAAACGTACCCAAAAAAAAGTCTGCCTTGTACCAGCCTGTTATGTTTAGTTGATGATAGTTTGTGACATAGCCCCCCAGAGCTCACTAACAAATTCTAGCGGGTTCTGCTACTTCGACGTCATTATTTGCTCAAGTGTTAGGGTTAAGCACGGATTCGGAAAAAGGCGGCCATGTAAAGGATTATACTTCCTACTTAGATTGGACGTTAAATCAGCGCTAGAGGTGGTGGAGGCTTGACGTTATGTTGAGGATTATAGGTTAAGGAGATGTGCCGTTGTGGTTTTGTTGTCTATATAACTGGTGCCAGGCTGCTGCAGTCTCGAGAGAAGTATCCACCTCGCTTCTACAGGTTATGAGCCTGGCCAATTCGATATGTCCATACAAATCGGAGGACCTGCTGGATCTTATTAAAATTTAAAACCTTTCTAAATTTCAAACATATTTTCCATCCTCCACTCCCAGTATCTCTTCAAGACTTCACAGGACCAAACCCGTGAATCTTGGGCGCTGTACCCATATGCACAGCCTGAGAGCATCCTACAAAGGCTCCCTGCAAACAATTACCCCCCCCCTCCCCGGATGCTGATTAAGCTCACAATTAGACCGCCTACGGTCTGGATTGTCATAACGCCATCCGGGTAATTTTTAGAACATCTGCTCGATCGAGGCGCAGATGTCAATCTCACTGGTGGTAATTATGGTACTGCCCTAGGTGTTGTTTCCCAGTATTCTGGGACACACTTCTGCTGGATCGAGGAGCAGATATCACTCGGTCTGGTTCGGTCACCCTAGCAAAGAGGGGTGGGCAACGACATTGTCATGATTTGGGCGGCGGCCTGGACAGTGATCTTGACGGTGGAGAGTTTTAGAAGTCCTGTTCCATCTGCGAAACGACAAGTGCAAAACTTCGAGCGGCGGATCAAATTTGGCCTACACCTGCCGCGATGAAATTCACCTCAATACACGAGAAGTGGGATAGAGCGATGATGACTGAAGGACGGATTCGTTGCAAGGGGAAGAAGGGGGGAGTTATGTTAGAAGACCTGTCCGATTGCGAAACGGCAAGCGCAAAACCTCAAGCGACCGAAGGAGCTGTGCAGCTGAGGATTATGAGTGGGCAAAGGGGAGTTTTGTTAGAAGTCTTGTCCAATCACGAAACGGCAAGCGCAAAACTTTCCTATAACTTGCTCCCCCATTGTTCTCGCTGGTTGATAGATGGGTGCTCGAGTAGGGGAGAGTGTAGGAAATACTCTCGCTGGATGCGGAAGCTAGTGGATGTGGAGATATATATACCACCCACCGCGCTATTACGGCACCAAATATCTACCGTTCACCCCACAACTACGACAGCCGACTGAACGATGCTTCTATCAGTCTTCCGCAACATGCTCACTGGTCTGAGCAACTCGCACAGAATCCAAGGGCACTTACCACCTGCCCCAATTTGACAAGCTTTTGCACTTTCCCAAAGGTTTGTCGCGATTCCGACAATGAAGCGACTGGGAAGTGATTTTCATATTTTTCGGGGTGTGCCCCTTTTGCTGTGTGGCTTGTTCTCGACCTTGTATTGAGGTATTATTTCTTTGGGTGGAACATGTTTTCCTAGAGAAAAGCTCGAGTCACAGTGACAAAGTTGCCCAGCAGCATGGCGAAATCGGACTAGCAGAATTCATTTCCAGTACGTTATGAGCTCATTGCATGTACAGGAAGGGGCAAAGGTCCGAGGACGCTGGCTTCCAGTGATTTTGAGAGGGCGGTAGCGACTGGAGGAGTCGGATTGGTAGTTGGGTCTCACAGTTCTTTGTTACGTTGGCGGGCATACAATTGTACGTAGTTTTCTCCGCCCGTTGTTCCGAACCTTCAAAGGGGAGGTAACGGGGCCGTCGCATCACATTAGGTCGAATCGACGTACAGACTTTAGAAAAAAAAGAAACGTGGCTAGTGTGCAGGTTTCTCAAGATAATTTAAGGGTCAAGATGAATGAAGGGTCTTGAATGTTAAGGGTCAAGATAATTGAAGGGTCTAGAACACTCAACAAAACAGATGAGTGCGAGAATGAAGTCACTGGAACTGATTTATGCTTCGATATACATAGATAGTGTAGTTAAGATGTCATTCATTGAACGATATTCGGTGTCATATCCAGAAAGCTTGACCATATCTCCTGAGGTTTCAGGATTAGATCGTACTAGATATGGGAGTATCGATTTCCTTTTACTAATCAAACCCCCTAGTTCTCACGGGTTAGCGTTCTGAATAGAGGGTAACAGACATTTTGAGTGTACTGTTTATATAGCTCAAGGCTCTACGGCTTTGTATGTAACAGGTAGTATGACAATCATACTTCATAAGAGAACTATTCCTTCGGTAATTTCTTGTATTGGTAAACACCGGTGGCACCGAAGACCGCCCATTTTTCGAAAATTGCCAGAAATCAACCATACAAGAAATTGCATAAGTAATTCAAGGGAGGCTAGTTCTCTGACATACTACATACGACGGGGTAATGCAACATGACGGGGATATGCAACAAAACAGCTTAGGGTAAAACTCAATGAATTCTCGGTGGAATTGGACGATAGGGGGCTCAAAAGCTGCACGAGTTCGGAGAATAATTTATGAACTGCCTATGAGCCTGGTTCATGGAGTCAAGGGGGGTATCCTGATATATGGCTAATACATGAATTGTGTGATTCGGACATATGACCAGGTATTAAATTGGAATGATGTGATTGAGCAGAGCCTGGGTATATTTCCTGCCCCTCCCGCATAGTGTAAAAACCATGGAGTCAAGCCCACACCTCACGAGGTGGTGGATAATACATGAGTATGCACCCAAAGTAGGGGGGGGGGGCATTGCGGAAGTCTTAAGAGCAAGTCCATCCAAAACGGTCTAGGTTTAGAGCATAATGTGTCAAACAAATCACCAGAGTAAGGGCATGAAATCCAGGTACTAGGTGCTTGATACGAGCTATTATCTATATGCTTAGGCCTGGATTTCCGCTTTCTCCGAAAGAGCACCCCCAGGCATCTATTCTCTCAATCCTTGCCCAACCCAGCGGCAAATCAGCTCAGAAGATTCCCACTCTCATGTAGATTCACTGAAGGTACTGAACACTTAGAGCTTCCTCAGTTATATAAAGTTGTACCAACATTTAACTCGGTTTGTGGGGGGGGGGGCTAGGACGCCCTCATCCAGTTCTCATTAATTGCTGTATATAACGCTCAGGATAGAATACATTTAAGGAGGAGATTCTTTTGAGCACCTAGGTGCTTGTCCTGGACTGTTTTGATACATTTGTTCCTGCAAATTCTGCAACCCTCCCTCCCCAGATTATTTAGGCTCAAGTCACGGGTTCTGTATGCTCTTTTGAGGCCGTAAGTTTGTCCCTTTACTTTATACTCTGTGGGTAGACAAGGGAATAGACTAAGACCGCGCCTTATTGTATAGTTCAGAGTTCAGTCCTAGCTAGATGTAAAGATACTAGGCATAACATAGACCAGGATAACTCCGTAAGCCAGGGTTCTTTGACAGCTTATAAATAATTCTATGGACTTGCACGTCCGTTCTGAGGCCTCTACTATCTAAACCTGGTGATAACAGCTCGAGTTTAAGCCTTCACCCGCGATGTTGCAATCCCACCCCGGACCTCTACTCTGGGTGCATGCTCATGTATTTAATATCCATCACCCCGTGAGGTGTGAACTTGACTCCATGGCTTTTGCACTATGCAGGAGGCGCAGGAAATGTACCCAGGCTCTGCTCAATCACATCATTCCAATTTAATACCTGGTCATATGTCCGAATCACACAATTCATGTATTAGCCATATATCAGGATACCCCCCTTGACTCCATGAACCAGGGCTCATAGGCAGTTCATAAATTATTCTCCGAACTCGTGTGCAGCTTTTGAGCCCCCTACCGTCTAATTCCACTGAAAATTCATTGAGTTCTACCCTACACCTGTTTTGTTGCATATCCCAGTCATGTTGCATTACCTCGTCGCATGTAGCATTGTTGTCTCAAAAGCCAGAACCTGGATTTTGGGTATTGTAGAGCTCTGCAAAGTTGGAGATATGATTGTAATATACCTTTTACATACAAATTTGTATGGGATGGCCATGTACCTCCCTCCACCTTGAGTGGGTATTCTATGCTGTAGTCTTTGGAGATTCTATGGTTACATTTTTAGAAAAATTATGTGAATGATGTTGCTAGCTTTAGTTCACTCTGATGATTTTAAGTAGCGAGCACCCTCTCCCAACTTTTATTAAAAAGGGCAGAGTTTTGCGTACAAGGATGACCTAGAGCTATAGGACTGAAAGACCACCGTATCCATATGTATGGACAGTACATAGTTTAAGTACCAAATACGAACAACTAGGAGTAGCGCTCAATCCAAACACGACTGTCTATCGTCAGTCCGGCTATAGTAATTTTAGCGGCACATAAGTAAAGCTTTATAACTTAAGGCCCCCAGCGTGAGGCTTTGCTTTTGGAACCTATATTCCCTGCTTACTTACAGCATATACTCTATCATGAGTGCTCACGTGATACATTAAACATGATAGATTTACACTCTTGATTCCAGCACCGTGAAATACTCGACTCCCCCAGCAGTGTATAAACTCGAAAAGTAGATTTTGAAATCGAAAACACCTGCGGCTGGAATTTGTAGACTATGAAAGCAAGCGCGCCTATAAATTTGTAGGTAACCGCGGACTGTGTCCATATATATATGAATGATGATAAGATGCTTCTACTTGTTTCTCAAAAACAAATACATTTTCACATAGCACAGTTGGTCTAGTGGTGACGACGACATAGGGCGGCTGGACAAGAACCTACCGCTTTCTTCTTATCCGGCCGCCATGATGTAGACTGGGGTTCGAATCCCTGACTGAGCATCTGCATTATCTTTTAATGTTACTTCCCGAGTACTAGTGCTTCTGCCCTTCGTTAGCTTTAGCATTGAGCTATACTTAGGATGGGGTTTAATTCGATTTGCTGTTTTATAATATTATGGATGTCATCCCCAACTTTCAGGCGCATACATTATCACTTGACCACCGGTAGCTTCTATCTGGCCGCCTGTACCGATACCATACGATACGCCCCTTGAGAGTTTGTGACAGGAAAGTTCAGATGTTATTGGGGAATTGTATCTTAAGTTTGATTCCAACTAGTTACTCCAAAAACTTTATATATAAATTCCATCTCTGCAGCTACCCATATACAATGTACATATATAGACTAGAAAGTGAGAATGATAATTTTTTTCTAAACAAGGCACACCGTATACGTGGGCTAGATGGATGCAATATATTTCCCCTCATGTACGTCACCTGTGGAGACTTCTTGCACTAAGTTTTTTTTTTATAGAGATTCGACCTAAAGTCATGCGACGGTAAGTAGCCAATGGATATGAATAGGGGCTGTAATAACGAGAATTTACTAATACTAGCACTGTTAGTATATATATAGGCTAAGCGTGAAATCACTATTCAATAGCTATGCGTTCGAGCAAGGTTCAATAACAGTGCTTGTAGTATAACTAGAAATATATAGGTATGTATGTCTGAGCTCGGGGATTTGTTATACTTGTTCAGTAAGTAGCTTTGGCGTATAATATGGGTATATTGGCATATGTATGAATACTTATGTTACCGTTAGTACATTAACTGCAGGCGCCGTGGGTATAGATCACTGACCGCATTCCAGGGTAAAAGGCCAACACATTGCACATACTTATCATTACAACTAGTACTAGCACTTCTGTTCACAATTATAAATCATGACAAAAAGAAACAGGTCCTCCTAACATCACAACATATTCGACTGGAAGTCTAAAGAGAACCCCACCAAAATATATTCCGCTAACCAATTAACACCTCCACACCGCTGGGATGAGCTTAGTAGCACAGTATCACAGTCCCAACTCCAGTTCCCTAGCAAATGCATGTAAACAAGACCAAAAGTTATCGTATCATTAAATGGGCGTGAAGTACAACTCAGACTCCGTCCAAAAATCGAAACCGGTAAAGAGCATCAAGATAAAATAACATATACAGCAAACCCAATCTAATCCCAGAAGTAAAACTTCCTCATAAATAACTAAAGGAGGGCAACTTCATGCACATGAATGAGCTCATGATCGATTATTAGAGCTACTGGTGCATGCAGTAGTGCTGATAAGTACTTAGCAAGTCCGTGGCAGTGATCACGATTTCGCTCTGGTAAAACATTTGATTCTAAAGTAGATTCTCCCGCAAGTCAACATAGGGAGCTCAGATTATTACATATGTAGACATCCCATAGGCTCTACAGCTGATCATAACTATTGCATCCATATAGTTTATAGGGATCTCGTTCTTTTGTATCCCGACGCCGAAGTGAAGCCAATGAATCATTGAGTAGCATTTAGATTGTTTTTGCAAATTTAAGTATACATAGATATTGACTGGAAATGAAGCTGCTGGTGTTGACACAATATCCTCCATCCATAATTTGACTGTTTTGACAGTATATCTATATGTGTAATTGCAGTGTAATTTGAAGGCATCGTTGAGATTTGTGTACTATGAAAGAGAGACAGAATTATCAAATGTAGTTTCAGGACTGACGGCAGGCTCTAGGAGAGCGGCTTGTGCCAACCAGACTAGGTTATCAGTGGAACAGGCGTTGCCAATTGTAGACTAGTGGGTACATGACCAAAAAGCTGGCTGAATGGTAACATTGCCGACCATGACATCGTTGCCGAAGGGCAATTATCCACGCCGATTGTGCGATGGGTACAGTATAAGGTAGGCGAAGAAGTGGCATACTGTCGGCTATACACAAATCGGGTTGCCTCTTGGGACTTCTCTGCATTGCTGGCAAGCGGCTAATATCTATAGGCCACATACTTTGCTGATTATACACTAAATACCCAATGACAATGAGTGGGTTCGCGAAGGAGTGGCAACATAGCCACGTTACGAATCGGAAGAGATACCCTTACGGAGGTACTTACATTTGTCCTAGTGCACGAAGCGCTTCTCAGTTGAGGGTAATAGGTAGTGAGTACCTGTAGTTAGCGACGAACCGGCTGTATTTACGATGTAGTCCTCACTTAAGCTAGTGATACTGTAGCATTAGGTATATACGTCTTAATTATTATACATATTCATCTCATGGCTCGCAATTTAGTCGTATATATCTCTATATCTCAAGGTTGAACGCACACATAAAATACAGCAGCCCTTGGTTCTTGAGTAACTAACCTGTGATATCTACGTGGCCTGCAGTCTGCCTCGTGAGGCGACAGAGGCGACATTTTTGCTCAAGTATTAAAGTTAGGTAAAGTATCCTTATTTGCTAGGTTAAGCATGATCTCGGCAATAGACGGATTGTACTAGGTATCACGACGAGTTTACGTTGCAAGTTATAACATCCGCTCGGCCCGCTCAGCCTGCGTGGCGCCAGAGGCGTCATTGTTTGCTCAAATGTTAGGGTTAGGTTAAGATTATCGTAGACGTCACTACATGCTAGGTTAAAAATGGTCTCGGTAATAGACGGATTGGAATAGCCTGATTGCCACTTTAAATTTGTAACCTGTTATATCTACACACCTGCTCGGACGGTTAGCACAAACATATAGTTATTGTAGCGTGGCCCGCCCTGGTTGTACCAGCCTGTTACGCCTAGTTGATAATGTTACGGTTAGGCATGGTCTCGGGGATTGGAATAGTCTCGAGGTTGCTTTTGGGTAATCTGTGATACCCTCCGCCTTGGGTCCGCCTTGGGGTCCGCCTTGCAGTCCGCCTTGCACATAGTCCATGTGGCCAGGCTTCAGGTAGACGATTATGCTTCTTTGGCGTCATTATTTGCTCAAGTGTTAGGGCTAAGTATGGCTTCGGCAATAGACGGATGGATTCTACTACCGACTTAGGTGGGGCATTAAATTAGCCTGCTACGTTAGTATTCTTGAATGAGATAGGTGATGGAAGTTTGACGTTATGCCGAGGATGATAGTTACTGGTGAGCCAATGTAGTATTGTGAAGAAGGAGGTGTAACGTTTTCTCTGTAGCAGTTTTTTTGTCTATATAATTAGTACCAGACTGCCGCACTCTGGGATAGAGATATCAAGTCGATCAACCGAACCAAAGTATACCTGCCTCCTACTTACAGGTTATGAGCCTGAGGGTCTCTTCAAGATGACCACAAATATTTTACTCTCTTTCAAACGTTTTTTAAAAAAATTGAAATAACTCTTTCCCCTCCACTACCACGGGCAGTTTGTGACCACAATGCTTCGCTGAATCAAGCAGTGGTCCTTGGGTGTGGTTTGAGAGCCCTGCAGACATGCACAGCCTACAACCAACATCTACTCGGGTTCTTACCACGGGCGGTTTGTGATCACGATGCTTTCCTGAACCAACCCGTGGTCCTTGGGCGTGGTTTGGAGAGCCCTACAGACATGCACAGCCTACAATCAACGTCTACTCGGGCTCTGGTGCACTCAATTACGTCCCTCAAAGTGCCGGCGTGCGCTCACCGCCGAGCGATATCATCCACTTAGCCCAGTGGAAGTGGGCCAGGTTACGTATTAGAGCGGTGGCTATAGGGGCGGATGGATCCTTTGCGGGTGGGATCACGGAGCAGGCGATATTCCGGGGATACCCCAGCAGTATTTCCGGGGATATTTCCAGCAATATCTCTTAACGATTCCCAACAAGAGACTAGCAAATTTCCAGCTGTCGGCAGCTTCACCACCGGGCTCTCTACGAGCAAAGCGGCAGGAAGTTTTGTTAGAAGTCTTGTCCGATTGCGAAACGGCAAGCGCAAAACCTCACTGATTTTGTTCATTACTGTTGCCATATATTCGCGCTTCCTCGGTTTCGCCTTCGCCGAGGTCCTGTCCTACTCGGTTCCGCCTTCGCCGAAGTCCTGTCCTATCCTCGCTTTCACCATTGCCTTCCCATCACCCTCGCCGCGTCTTTGATAACTACTCCGCAAATATTGTGGTGGATGGTGAACCCATCAATCTTAGACCACCTCGCGGCCTGTAATTATGATTGGGGTTGTGATATTCCGAATATTCTCGGACCAGTTCTTCCAGGTTATGAGCCCGGTCTCTGGTCGTACACGCCCCCGCCTGGTGGGCACGGTTGTGCAGCTGAGGGGGTAGAGGGGAAAGGGAGCGAAGTTTTGTTAGAAGTCTTGTCAAATTAAAATGGCAGGCGCAAAACTCCTCCTCACAGCGACATACTCAGTGACACCCCAGAAATATCTCCAGTTATACCCCCGGTGGGTCTAGTGAGCGCGACATAGCTTTGCGCGTTCGAGTAACTCTTCGGTTACTCGTCCCGACACACTCCTTGAACCACTATACGATATCAACAATCAACCTATCCTTCGGCCGAGTGGGGTGTTGGCACCGAGGAGGGCAGGGTAGGGGACAGGTTTGATACTTTGAAGGATAAGGCCAATCTAAATCAAAAGGTGGAAAGCGAGTTGTACCCTCATGTGAGGGTACTCAGGGTTTTCAAACAAAGCAGATGGGAGGAGACAAAAGGCTTGAGAGAACGGTGGCAGGAAAGAAGGGCAGAAGGAAATATACCCTCATGTAAGGGGAGGATAACATTCCACTTCGCAGCAACATTTTAAATGTTGGAACGCACATCCACTTCACCTGAGTTATCTTAAACAACCCAGCTATCTCTTATCACGACGTTATCTTCTGTAGCCAGCTTACTCTGCGTCCGTGTGTTTCCATTGCGTCTGTATATCTCCGCTTCCTACTGTTTCTTTTTCTATGGCGCTTATTAGCTGTTTACTGTACGCTGTTACCCTCAAACCTCCGTTCCTACATTCTCGCGGGAGAGGTAAGAGAGCGATATGATGCAGTGCAGGACTTTTTCCATTACGTCTATATTTTCTCAACGGCAGGCACTAGTCTGCAGTTTTGTCTCGAGTCAAGTGTTGGTTTGAATTGGTTCTTTCATATGACCAGCGCCGTTTCATTTTCTGCGCCCATCCGGTTTGGGGTTCGTTTGCATCGATTTATATAGAGCGTGGGAGTGGTCGATTAACTGACCCTCCCTTGAATCCTCCCGGGCTTCCAGGGGGCTCACCATGGCCCGTCACTGGGCTCACATGTGTAGTAATGAATGTTTAAAAAAAAAAAAAAATCCTACTTTCTCGCTCTTAATACCAGGTGCAGTGTTGCTCAATCAAGATAATTGAAGGGTCTAGAGCAACGTCTCATGGCGAAACGAATGAGTGCAATGAAGAGACGGGAAATGATTCGACTTTTGATATTTGGGTCTTATGTACAGTATGTACTTACCTGTCGTTCAGATCTGGTATCACAAAGTGGTTTATCATCCCTTATTTTCCTTCGCTTGGCCAGTGAGTTGGGCAGATGTGTACTCATTTAAGTTTTGGTGTTTGGGTCTTAAAACATTGTAGTTAAAGGTATATCTAGATTATCCTTTCAACACAAGAATGGCTTTCTCATATAAATATTGGGTTTCATTTACTATGCTCAGTGGACAAGATCAATACAATGGAAAAAGTTATCAAAAATACAAATATCTACCGAAATCCTGGCGGCAACTCATACCGGGGGAAAAGTCTTATCACCATACCCCACTCCCCCACTTCTTTCACTAATTTATGGTGACCCCTTTTTTTTTTTCCCACTTGCAGTCGTTCAATTTGTCCTTTCTAGGGCATATTCTTCGCGCTTTTCGAGTTCCCCGCTCTTGTCCCTTCGCGATCTAGTCTTACATTATGCCAATAAATATTCCGAGCGCCGCCTAGTATGAATAGTATCAGGCGTCATATTCCCTTTAGTAAGCACAGGCATTGTAGGTACTCTGTCACCTCCTCGTGACTAGCCCTTCACTTTAATGTCTAGGTTTTTCTTCGGTAGTGCCACAAACCTTCTTGATGTTTTACGAGGCATTGTTATCAATTTCAGTCGTAGAGAGGTGCTTACCAGAGAGCAGTGAGACGACCTGCTTTCTTGTTGATTGAGGCTTGGTGCAACTAGACTGGTCTTGAGGTGCATCTACAAGAGTAGTGAGATTACTCTGGAGCTGTCCTCCTCCTCCTCCCTCTCTACCCACTAGCGTCAGGTCTACCAGCCTATCTAATCATACTGCCACTGACAAACTGGACACCGCCAGTCCAACCAGGCTACACAATCTTCAACAACCAACAATGTCCACTGTTCCGATTTATGGAGTCCACCTCCCCAGCGCGGGGAAGCCAACGCAAAGAACTATATTTTCTAGATTGGTTTTTTTCATGAAACCTACAGCGTAGAGTACTGACTCAAAGAGGTATATGGTTAATCCTATACAGATTTATAATGTAAACAACCCATATCTCCCTACTTTACAGAGCTCTA
>Ga0307511_10003445_pt1 | contig 16266 bp, 8 predicted proteins | sample 13_EM_MG_FD_200266 | JGI IMG/M metagenome (GOLD analysis project Ga0307511, IMG submission 200266) | Populus trichocarpa ectomycorrhiza microbial communities from riparian zone in the Pacific Northwest, United States - 13_EM | ecosystem: Host-associated > Plants > Roots > Unclassified | place... | reverse complement strand
GAGCGCTTGACAAGTAAATTGAGCCAGCGGCTGCGGAGCGTGTAACGCAAAGTAAGAGCGTGTAGAAAGTGTGGTAGCCGTGAAACAATTACTTGAGGGATTTGAGTTAGCAGGGCCAAGGGATACATGTTCCACTAAGCGAGTGGCATTTCAGATAAGTCCGTGTTAATCCAGTGGCAATTCAAACGTTTTCTCTATCGATAAGAAGTCTAACATCACACATTCAGTCTACAAATGCTGGCTCTGTACAAACTTGTCATTCTATAGCGATGGCAAAGTGAAGGTGCCCAAGCAGCACAAAAAAGTTAGAGGCAGAGAACTTAAGAGAATTCATAGGACTCGTTACAAGGGATATTTAGGATTCGTCGGCATGTATTGATCTACACCGATTTTCATATACATTCTTCATAAGAGTATATTCGTTACAAGATTAATGAGGTTCGACCGCCTGAATAATATGCTTGTAACTGGGGTCTACTGTATCGGGGCTCCTTGCGCCAGGGGTTGGCCTAATAAATCCTACAGTTACCCTACTATTACCGTAGTATGTACTCTAAAGTAACCTCGTATGAACCAAGTGCACCCTATTCGGAACGTACACCTAGGCATATTTATTAGCTCACGTAATCCAGAACGTTAGGGTCCTCAATTAAGTACAAATTGGCTTTACCAGACTGCTTTGAGGACCAGTAAGTAGTATGAGTCGTACCTGGTTAAGAACTTATAGGCCTCCATATATCTTTTCACAGGCCGGTGTATTCGAGATCACACAAGAACATACAAAAACGATTATGCATATAACCTACTTCCTTCAATGTATGTATACAAACATTTCCGATAGAATATTCATTCGGCATCTGAATGAGTCGACAGCCCCCTAATCTCGACCCGGTGGATCTGCCATACAAAACAATAGTAAATGAGAGTATCCAAACTCTAAACTCAGATCAGTTTCCTTGACGCAAAATTCAGTGTCTTGGCAGCATACAGCAACGAGAACACTTAGGAGGTTAATCGGAAGATACTACCCATATATGCACCGCAATGCGGTCTTCCTCCTCCACATAATTCTAGTACCATAGTGCAACGAAGCCATAGTTGCAAGACTGTATGCCACTCATTGTGTACGTAGCATAAATATACCGGAATTCAGTTCTTACCAGACCTACAGTCTACGAGAGGCCTGAAGTAAAGCGATCGATCGGCAATGGATAGGAATAGGAGGACGCCAGACTAATCGAGGATGCCAGGCTAAACGGAGAACGCTAGACTAAAATGAGGAGAATATTTACCTATACGTACTCAGGTGAGGCAAGGAAGAGGGGGGTGCATAGGTATTTACGTAGTACCACTTATGTATTTCTCATACAGGACGTTTCATAAACGCCGATCACTTAAATGCTCTAAACCTAGGCATTCCATAACCAGTTACAACTCATTATCTAACTCACCTTATTATTCCCACGATTGGTGTTTTAATCTAAGAGTGTGTGGTATTTTAAAACTAAACTATTCTTATGAGGATAGTATCTCCACTTCGCTCAAGTCTACTTACTAAACAATGTACAGGCACTCTCAAAGTAGAGGGTTTCGGTTGTGTATCTGCGCCTGGAGAGGTGTCTTTTCCTTCTTCCTTACCTAGGTGGCTTGGCGCCAAGCCACTCATAAATCCATAGCTTTGGTGCCAAGCCACCATACATCTCACAAAAGAAAATCTAGGCTTATGCGCCTTTCGACGCGTGGGGGTGTTTTTCAATTGCGACGCAACGCCCAGACTAACCAGACTCAGCAACCAGGCTAACCAAACTCATAACTCTGACCTTCCTAGAACCATCTGCAATATGATCATCATGAGGAAGAACCAGCGTCTTCAGGCATGCGCCAACGAGAATATAAATATATTCCCTGTGAATACCTTCCTGCCGTCTTTAGTCGCCATCACCTTTAAATTTCAAACTTCAAAACTGTCATACATAATCAGCTCACGTTCACCCATATTATCTCGATTCGAAACGTCACGTGGAACCAAGATTCAGTATGTCGACGGGCAACTCAATCCGCAAACGACAGCGGCAACCAGTTAACAGGCACGTTCTCCGGCAGTTTCGCCTCCTTGCGCCGAAACCCCGTTGTCCAGTCCAACGCAAGGATGCCAATGATGCGAATCTTCAACAGCCAGCAGCTTCGCAGTTTATCACTTCCAACCATGACTTTACGTCGCCTTCCCTCCTCCGGCCTGGTTGTGCGTTTCCAAGTCTCGAGCAAGGACAATATTCGGCAGTCGCACCATGTCCAAAAATCTATTCCAACAAGATACCAGTAGCACCAGCCGGGGATGATTTCCCAGAGCTTGCGCCCGAGAATCAATTCTCAGGAGTGATTACCCGTGAAAGCTGTAAAGATTACGAGGTTATTAAGCGGAAGTATCTTGGTAGAGAGAAGTAGAAATATATTCGTGAAGACTATGTAGAGATCGCTATAGTATAGATGCTATGGTTCTACTGCCTTATTTTTCCCTTTTTCCTTCGCCGGATTTCGTCCCTTATATCCCTCGATCCTTAATTCAGACTTGCCCTTTTGGTCATCCTAGTTTCTACCCGCATAATTCAAAGTTACCCTTTTCTGCCCATGATCGACCTTCCGTTCGGCCTTGCATTCGACCGAGAGTATTTCCTACAAAAGCCATGGTCTCTCGACCTCCCAACTACCGTATGGTAATTTACAGCTTCAGAAGACTGTCTACAATCGATATGGTGGTATACAGACGCTCGGTGCTCTGGAGAATTTGGTTTGGATAACTACAACTCAGCCGACTTTCGATATCCACCAAGGTCAGTATTCCACCTGTTATTCTGACTCCATAACTTTACGCAAGGTGAAAATGAACGCATTCTGACAACCCACCCTGACTACATAGGTCAATCGGACCGATACATTTTCGGTCAACACCCTCCATACCCACCCAACAATTACCGCCCGTTCAATCTGGGCACCATTCACCATTACCACAATATCCACAGCACGCGCCTTGTGCCAATTGTCCCTCGATTTGGTGTTTCCACCTTGAAAGTATCACGTTGAGTGACCCAGAAGGCAAAGGGATAAGCAATATTAGGCGCAGCTATCGAGATTTACGACAACACATCCATGAGGCACACCAGGGGTACTACGGAGCTGCTTGTGCCTTGTGTGAAAACCTATTCTGCTACCATTTAGGGAAGATGATGCTCCTAGAAGTTACGGAGGGTGACTTCGCCCATGTCAAGATTGATTTGGGAGGTAGCTTCATGACGTTGAGACAACATATTCGGGAAGCTCACGGAGGTTGCTAAGGACTGAGGATAAGTTGCACTGACCTTCGGTTTCTTTTTCTCAGAAGCATCTGACTATCATAGAATTTCAAGGGATGGATTGGAGTCTGGAAACTAGGAGATATGCCTGTCAGTGGGGGTAAAGTAGGGGTGTTCAAGTATACCCGGTGAACACCTCGGGGTGGAGAAGTTTGGTCACCAGATACTTAGTGGGATGGAGTACTTATGATTTCTTGCTACTGGACTCTCGCTTTGTTGTTTACTGTTTGCTGTTTAAATTTCCACTTTTCGAGGCGATGCCTTATTATCTTCTCCTAGGCTTTTTCTTGCTTACCTCAATATATCAGATTTATGCAATGAAAAAACACCGTTTGTGCGGCGTTGTACGGAGCCTATTTAGCCTCCCACGCCATTATACTAGCTATTCGTCGGCCAGTATTACATAGCTTTGGGCAGCTTTCCTCGGGAACCGGGCTTATGTAGAGCTACTTAGCCGGAGGCCAAGAATACTCGAGCTCGCTCCCAGGGATCGAGGGGTGTTCACATGCAGCCCACCTCCTTACAGGTGGTACAGATATACATCGCGCTTGCGCCTGAGATCCTGTTGCAAATTCCACACTTATTTGATGAGTCAGAACCAGCCCAGATAACCGGTAGTAAGGTGAGAGAAGATCTTAGCTGGGTTACACAAACTCTAAAATGCGGGAACTAGCCAATACCCTGGGGCGCATTTTCTTGCCAAGCCATCCAAAAAATCGCTGACAAAATATGCCGTGGTGCATCCACCATGCCGTCTGACGGTTTGATACGTCAGCAGCGCAAGATTAGTCCTAGTCTGGTAGGCAGGGTTTGGGAGGTGGTCGGCATGGGCATCTAAATTCATAGGATAAGCTTCATCGATTGCGAAGTGGGCAGACATCTGATTAGATCCGGAGGGACTAAAGTACTGTGCATGAAGAAAAAGTTGCGTCACCAACCCTTTATATCTTCTAAATTCTAATGCGTCCAATTCTGATCCCTGTCAATTTAAAGGGACATGGCAGTTGCAGCCATGGAATTGCTGACTCGATGCCACAATTCTGGGTAATCGAGAGCCCACCCGTATAGAAATACACACAGCACGTTTATTTTGTTGCCCTGGTTCCTGGTAATGGGGTATTGAACTAGACTTAAATTGATCACGAAGCAAGCAATCATAATCATATATCAATACTAATGGGTTCTACCCCGTCTCTACATAATTACCTCTGACATATGTAGGTACTTATTCAGGTACTTGTCGCCATCAACAACGCCAAGATCATTCTCTAGAGCCTCGGCACTATCCAGTGTGGGGCTAGCGTCGTGCCCGCGTGAATAATCATATTATATCACATCAGTTCAGTTCATCGCTGCAGCTAGATCAATACAGAGCATTTATCTCTTCTCTCATCTCTCTCATATAGCACGTCCTTCATTGGATTCACAACTCACCGCTCGCCACATTCAAACACAGGTCATGGCTAATTAATGTCATGGCGCTTCCCGAACCACTCTTGTACGTCCTGATGCCCGAACTATGAATATCTGCTACCACTCGCTGGCTATGGTTGCTCTAGCTATGAGCTTATTAACGTAAACTGTGCCAGGTTTTCCGTTTGATATCACCTGCATCGTAGGTGATGCCAGAACTTAAATATCTGCTGCCTGTATACAACGTAGTGTAGGTACAAATGTTTGCTTTTACACATAAATATTCGTTTCTTTCCCTTTATGTTGCATGCATTTATTGGTGGTTCGGTAGAACGATTCAGCAATATTGGTAAATCGGTCGCTCTGGCGCAATTTGTAGTTCGGTTAACCGAACTGTAAATAGCGCCCGATTGGCCATAACACAGGTTACACAAGCCCTAAAATTCGGGAACCGGTGTATAGGTACGTATGTACAGCTACGTATTTGTTTGCCATATCACCCAATGAAATCGCTCTAACACAATATGCCCTGGTGCATCCACCACACCATGTGACGGTCCTCCAACGCTTTTGATACGTCAGCGTAAATGTAATCCTAGTCGATGTCGGCATGGGCATCTGAATTCATAGGATAAGATTCATCGGTTGCGACGTGGCAGACCTCTTCTATACATACCTAGTACTGTACATAATGACAAAATTGCGTTAGGTACCATCCATCATATCTGCTAAATTCCAATACGTCCAGATCTAACCCCTGCCAATTTCCAACCTGCAAGTACGGTAGGTGGAAGTATGCCGCACACGTTACACATATGGTAACTCCCATAGTGGATCTGGGTAACCGAGAGCCCACTCGTATGGAAATGCACACAACACACTTATTTTGCAGTCCGCGGAATGTATGCAGGAGGCTTGGCTGGTTTGCTAATGGTACAGCATGAGGTCCTATCCTGCCTCCACTTTAATACCTACAAGGTACTTACTCAGGTACTTATACTTTGTACGGCCTACCACGTTTATAGAGAGTCACCGTTTACAGTAGTATTAGTCCGCTGTGTACTGTTGCGTATATAATTCAAGCAACCCCGCACGTTATTTAGCACATACACCCAACTTAGTTCTCTTATCTCACGTAACGTAAAAACGCTGGGAACGTAAAGGTGGCTTCACCGGATGAGACCTAGTTAAGAGCCTGTGGGTATGCCTTTATATATATATCTTTCCCCAGGCCAGCGTGTTCAGAATAATTGACCTTCGTTGTATGTATGTATACAAAATCCTCCGATAGAGGATTCATTCCGCGCAAGAATGAGAGCCAATCGCTGTAGTTTCGACATATCTCCTGGGTACGAGAACAGTTTTTATAGTGTGAAATTTCAGAGATCTTGGTTTGTCCGGTTATCTACCCAAGATATAATCTTAGCATGTACGATCATCCCATACTACGGCTGCAAGGGGGGAGGTACACTAGGTAGTCTTGGAAACGGGATTTAGCTAGGGGCTAGTTTGTATAGGTATACACTAAGTATGTAGATATGTGCTATTTAGAAAGTATCCCTGATGGTCGACATAGTCGACAGGCTGAGTAGCTATATACAGAATGGCTACGGTTGGCCTGCATTCAGCCCAGTCTGACCACGCCCTCTTTTATGCATCACGGAAACTTTCTGAATGACACTGTATATATAGTAGCCCTTTTTTGGCGCATAACTACTAGTCCGGTGACAAAGCATTCGTTCTCCTGGACTAGAATAGCTAAGTACATACTTACTTTGAGTTCCAGTTACAGCATCCGACGGTATAACCAGTCAGCTAACCTACATGTAGGTGGGATAAAGTGGGCGTGGCAATAATTCGCCGAAAATTAAGAAAAGAACATAGATATTCAAGGTAGTCAGTGCACGCATGTGTGCAAGATGTACTTTAAATGGACAAAAATGAAGCAGTGAGCTTAACAGCTGAAGTTGGTCAGGAAACTGAAGAACGAGCAATGGTTGCAAGACGCTTTAAAAGCTTATCGGTCTGGATTACCAGAGTACAATTCCATTCGAAAAGCAGTAGTAGCACACGGTGTACCATCACACTCTTCATATACCGGTATGTAGTGGTGTCGAATATTGTATACTACTGAGCGCTGGGCCACAGGGAGAGTTAACCTTGTCAGGTTAGCCGACCGGTTGTATCGTCGGATGCGGTAGAGTCAGAATCAAAGCCATGGTAGTCTGGTTAAGCCATGGTACCAAAAGGGCGACACGCACTAAGTCAGATATGGGACTAGTCTGGTCGCCGGCATTGGCACGCCACGGCATCCTCCGTCGCTACATAATATCACCGAACTTTTAAATATCATGAGGAAGAACCAACGTTTTCGGCAACTAGAATATAAATATTTTCTGTGAGCGCCTTCCTGCTGTGTTTAATCCTCATCATCTCTATTTTTCGAGTTTCAGGACTGTCATAACATAATCAGAAGCCTTTCACCCAGCCACTCTCGACGCTGAGAGTCACGTGGTGCCAAGATTTAGCAATGTCAGCTGGTCAAAAACAACGGCGCAGCTCCCAGCTTCATTACGGGCACATTACCCCACAGGTACGCCTCCTTGCGCCGAAAGGCAAAGGGTTACCAGAAACACCAGTGCACCACAGACAAACGCTGGGACATTACAACATCCATGATCAACAACCTATTAAGGGTGCAGACCCAGCCACACAATCATCTGGCCATGATTTTACGCCGTCACCCCTCCTCCAGCCTGGTCATACGTTCGAGCAAGCACAACATTCGGCGGTCGCTCCATCTACCAGTATTTATTCCAACAGAGGTCCATCAAACTCAGCCTATGCAGGTTTCCCAGAACTTGCAACCGGGAATTTAGTCTCGGGACTGGATACCCACGAAAGCGTTGGTTTCTCGACTCAAAATCTACTATATGGTAGTTTACAGCTTCAGGAGACTATCCAAAGTCGACATGAAGATCGTGAAGACTACTGGATGCCGACCACGACGCTCGGCCATGCCCCGGAGTATGCGGTTTGGGCAGGCATAGCGCAGCCGACTATCGGTTTTCATCAAGGTCAGTTTTCCATCCACTCAATATGATTCTACGCAAGGCGAAAATGAACGCATGCTGATATCTATCCGACTCTACATAGATCAATGGTTGCAACCCACTTCTGACCAGTACCCTCCCGCATCCACCCAACAATTACCACCCGCTCAACTTGCGTACCCTGCACCATTACTGCAAAACCCGCAACATATGGCTTGTGTCAATTGTCCCTCGATCTGGTGTTTCCACCTTGAAAGCATCATGTTTAGTGACCCTGAAGACAAGGGGATCAGCAATCTTAAGCGCAGCTACCGGGATTTGCGGCAACACATCCATGAGGCACACCAGTGGCACTACGGGGCTTCTTGTGCTCTGTGTGAAAACCTCTTCTGCTACCATCTAGATAAAATGATTCACCTGGAGGTTGCGACGGGAGACCTCCCTGAGGTCAAGACTGATTTGCGAAATAGCTTTAAGGCGCTGAGAGACCATATTAAGGAAGCTCACGGTGGTTGCTAAGGACCCTTTAACGTCAGTGGGAAGGGGTCGGAGGATCTTGATATTGCCGATAGGTCTTAACCTTGGGAACACTCAGACAGCACAGCAAACGCCGCAATACGTTATTTTGTTACCTGGCTTCGCAATACGTCATTTGTCCGTTAGAAGTTCTGGGCAGCTCGCTTGGCTCGAGAGCAAGATCACCACAGGCACAACTAGCGCAGGCCGCTAGATGACAGCCAACAACTACTTTTCACTGGTCTTCCTCTTTATCCGATGCCCCTTCCATTGCAACTTCCTTTTTCTCTGCTTTTTACTTTCCCTTTACCTCCAGGTGCTCTGGCGATGACTGACATCAAGCTGTTGTATTTCACTGCGAAGAGAGGGTGATCGATCCGGAAGAAAACAGTTTCGGTTTCTTTTTCTCGAAAGCCTCTAGGTATCATTGGAAAAGATGGATTGGTGTCCGGAGCCTAGGGTGCTTAAGCATACGCATACACCTAGAGGTGGGCTACTTAAGTAACTTTGTGACCAGACGCTTAGTCGGATGGAGAACTAACGGTTGTTCTTGTTATTTCAATCTCATTTATTTTTGAGCCGATACTTTCTTTCAGCTTTTCTCTTAGCTAAATCTAATGTTATTCACGACTTTTATAATGAAAACGTTCCCTTGTAAGTTGAAGATGACGATTGGTGCAATGTTCTCGCCGCTGTAGCGGTAACTTAGTCTAGTTGGCATACAGTGCCAGCCAGACTGCTTTAGGTAGTCGAGGTTCCGAAACAGGAACAACTAGTCTGGTAGTGGAACTGCTTGAGTAGGTATAGCCTACCAGTAGTAGGGTGCGAACATCGAGCCACTAGAGTCTAAATGTATATCCCAACCCCGTCGATCTTTAATTTTTCTGCTATGGGCAACTTAGTGGACACAAAGGCACTATCTTCCCGTGAGAGATTGATTATGTCATAATTAGCAGAAAGTTGCATACCCTTTCCCAGTCACGTTCCATTGTGCAGTGTCCGACTTCCAATCAGTTGAGATGTGTGCGGTTAGGCTTGGTCATAGTCCCATGTTTTCCGCATGCACTCCAGTTACAACATACACATACCTATTAATTAGCTCCCGTATTCCAGAATGTTAAGAACATAATTAATTCCAAATTGCCTTCACCGGCATTGTTCCAGGAAGGAAGTTATTGAACATCTCAAGTATGTACTGGCTGAATCAACATCACCAAACGATGCCACGCATAAGTCGCAAGACAATCTAGACCCTGAACATGCTTCTCAAGTCATTGCTGGCTGCATTGCTCTACTCAAATCCAATAATAATAAAAACCTATGGAAAAAGCTTAACGTTTTACTTAATGTGCATGCATGGCATTATCGAATTACATCGATCCGGGGGGATACTGCTGGACAGCATGATGGAGACATCATTCGCAACCTCATCTACGAATTCTCAGATGATCGGCATTTAGCTACATATATTCCGCATACATCAATTATTGTTTTGGCAGCTGGTCAATGTATTGCAGGATGCTGGTGGGAGGGCAATTGGGGGGCTTAGAGGAATACCACCACGGCCTTTGCCTTTCAATTCCTCTGAATTCTCCTCCATCCACCCTACCAATTGCACCACCTCTTTTTCCAACCATGGGATCATAGAAGTTCACTGTGACGGCATTGTCAGGGGCTGGTGTTAGTGTTGGTAGGGTAACTGCAGCTGTTGATGGGGCGGGGTGTTGGTCATGAACGCAATTGTTTGCTGAATAAGCCCAATACTGCTCTGTAACTTCTTGAGACATATGCCTGACACCGGAGGCTAGTACCTAGGGTCCGGCCCCATGGGTATGGAAGAAAAAAAACAAATAAGTAAACGCCAAAAAAAAAGAGTGAAAAAAAGAAATCCAGCCCCAGAGAGCCTAGGGATTGCACCGCACGTGGCTTGGCATGAAAGAGACTGAGATCGGCTGTTACTTTGGTTGAGCCGCGGATCGTGAAGGGTTCAGACGAAGAACGCTAACTTTGTGGATCCTAATTATGATGTACTAATCCATACGAAGTAAGTCCGAGATTTTCTAACCAGGCTAAGTAATAATATTTCTCTTGGCATCGCTGCCATAGGTTGGGTCTCGTACCAGGATGAATGCAAAGTTAGTGCATCCATGTAGTACGGTGGAGACACAAGGAATATATATCACATTAGTATAGACCATTGAGATTTTGAACATCATGAAGAAGAACCAACGTCTTCGGTCTTGCACCAGCTAGAATATAAATACTTCCCCTGAGTGAATTCCTGCGCCTTTAATCTCCATCCCTCTTCGGTTGTTACATAAAGCTCTCGTTCACAGACGTCACGTGGAGCCAAGACTATGTCGACACATCCGAGGCGACAACGGCGCAGCCTGCAATTACGCCTCCTTGCGCCAAAAGGCGAAATACCAGTGCAATACAGGCTACATAATAACATCCAGGATCAACAACCTACCGAGGGCCCAGACCTTGCCAATGATGTTAACCTTCAACAGCCAGCGACTTCGCAACCATGTGTCCCCTTGACGGCTGTCTCTTCCGGCCATGACTTTACATCGTCTTCCACCCGACAGCCTAATAGTACGTTCTCAATTTTCGAGCGAACTCAGCATCCGGTGGTCGCTCCATGGACAAATATTTATTCCAACGCGAGTCCCTCAACCTCTGCCTATGGTGGTTTCCCCGAGCTTGCACACGGGAATGAAGTGCCGGGAGTGGATGCCCACGAAAACATTGGTCTCTTGACTCAACACCTACTGTATGGCGATGTACAGTTGCAGGAGACATTCCAAAATCGACAAAGGCAAGACTACTGGATACCAACGCTCCATGCCCTGGAGGATGCGGTTTGGGCAAACATGGCGCAGCCGACTATCGGTGCCCATCAAGGTTAGTCTTCCATCTACTCAATATGTGACTTCCGCGCAAAGTGAAAATGAACGCATACTGATATCTACCTGACACTGCATAGATCTATTATCCCAACCTACCATTGATCAATACCCCCACCCCCAATTACCACCTATTCAACCCGCATATTATGCTCCATTACAGCAAAACTCGCAACACATGACTTGTATCAATTGTCTCTCGATTTGGCGCTTCCACCTTGAATGCATCATGTTTAGTGACGTAGAAGACAAGGGGATGAGTGGCCTTAAGCGCAGTTACCGAGATTTACAACAGCACATACACGAAGCTCACAGATGGGAATCCGGAGTGGCTTGTGCTGCGTGTGAGACCCTCTTCTGCTACCATTTAGATAAAGTGATGATCCTAGAGGTTGCAAAGGGAGACCTTTGTGAGGTCAAGATTGATTTGCGAAGTAGCTGTGCGGCGTTGAGGGACCATATTAAGGAAGCTCACGGTGGTTGCTAAGCATCCTCCAGTGCCACTGGCGGGCTGGGTGGGGGAGGGGGAAGCATCGGAGGGAAATGGAGATTGCCAGTGTGATCGAAGGAGGGAATGTGGTTGTAATGTGGGATATGGGATATCGGAGATGCTCTAGCGATACATTAAGGTAGCATTAGAGTGGATGTGTTAAGGTGGAGAAGGCTTGCGATAGGTTTGCCTGCGGAGAAAGTGATCTGACGTGCAAGGACTCACCTGAGGTCGAATGGACATTGCTTTCATGAAAAGTGGGTGAGCAAGGGGGGGGGGATGACGGCCAACTGCTACTGTTTCCACTTTCATATTTTTCCGCTCCGGCACTATCTAGGGTCATTCCTCCTTTTCTTGCATTTTTTTTTCTGTTTCCTTTACTGACTCTGCACCCATAACGCTTCGTAGAGTGCTTATGATCGTGTTTTTTATTACACGAATCTTATATTGTTGTCCATCGCTTGCTGCTTACCATCTCCACCTTTCGAGCCGATGCGTTTGGTCTTGCTTGCTTTGTTGATTCAAAATAACCTTATTCAATAGAAAAATTCTGAGTTGAAGTTTATTTTGACCCGCAGCCAGACTAAAGTCCTGCATCCAATACATAGTGAGTATTACATAAACGCAAATGCATAGTCACTCACAGAACTTGGGGTAGCTTCAACAACAGTACCATTGGCCAAGGGGCGAGCATTATATAACCAATTGGTAGTCTGTAGATCCTAGCAGAACTCTTCCATCGTTTCCCCTCAGTCGGTCATCCAATAATATCGCTTTCCACTTTTGCACCCAGTTACAGATGATACGTCAGTGCCAGGTTACGAGGAGGCAATCCTTGTCTGGTTGATGAGCATCTGAACTTATTGGATAACGGCTGCAGAGTTGGTTGGTGGTAAAATCTCACCACCCCCTCCAGACCAAATTACGCTACCCACCCTCCCACAAATTCAAATTGTGCATCCAGGCGTGATCCCTGCTGATTTCTAGGCACTACCGTAAGGTACATACATAAGAGGGGCAATGCGCTCAAGTAACCAAGTCAAAGTCTTTGCCCTGAATGTCACAATTGATTGTATTGTCCAGACCCGACATACCTTTGAGGTAACCCCTGCTAAATCGGGCTTAATCCTAACATGATACCACTTAAGTTTGTAGCATCAATATTAATGGACCTAGTTTAGTTAAAACCCTGCAGGTATTCTTTTATATATCTTTTCACGACCAGCGTGTGTATTCAAGATTGTTGTATTCAAGATCAGAAAACAACTTGCGAAAACAATTTCACATCCTTAACGTTAGATCCTACAAGTATGGGATAGAACTTCAAAGTCGTTACATCTATATAGTATATACAAATATTTCCAATGGAAAACTCATTCAACATAAGAGTGAGAGTCGACTGCTCCTAGTCTCGCCCTGACCGTCTAGACTAACCACCCCCTACAAAACAACGATAAATAATAGTATCCATATTTTTTACTATTTTTGCCTATGTCTTGGATGTGCAATTCATTGTCTTGGCAGCATATGTACAATAGATATTCCAGGTACGAGAACAGGGGAATAAACCAGATCTCGACCCCAAGTTGTGTATTTCGGATTGTTCGGTTGTCTCCACACAAAACAATCCTGCAAAGGACGGTAGGGATCTTACATTTCATAGATCTTCAAAACATATATGATCACCCAGAGTGCGGCCAAGGGGGGATTTATAGGTACCTCTCTATGGATACCAACCTCTAAGCTCCTGACACTTTCGTTGGGTATTCAAAGTTAGGCCTGCTTTACGAGTGCTTATGATCGAAGTACCGGTACCATAAACAGAGAAAATCAGACTTTATAATCAGCTAGGGGTTAGTTAGTGAGCCTGGGAACAAGTTGATATATATATATTTTGTACTCCATATGGAATACCGCAAAAACTGAGAAGTAAGACCCCCTCCCCTGTCTTTTCACCATAGCAACGGATTTTTGTATGAACAGACAGGGGGTCTTACTTCTCAGTTTTTGCGGTACATGTATATAATTGTAAACTACTTTACAACCGCACCTAAGTACATACATAAGTACCGACCGAGAAACTGCAATGTGGGAATACCAATGCCAGCGGAATTGAGGACAATCAATAGGCCTGAGCACTTGCATAGCAGAAAATCACCTTGGTGGACGAGATTTACATAGTACTTAGTATGTGAGACCTTGCCCTGCCAAGGTACTTAGTCAACGCACTATCCCTTGGGCCGGTGAGACAAGCCAGACATACATGAAGGTCCAAGCGGTCTTAATATCGACATTTATTAGGGCTCATGCGCCTACTTCTCGGCGCCACCTGCTTATGTTACTTAATCGACCAAATCTAAAGAACTTACCAGACTATGGTATATATAAGTTTCTATCAGCTATAACTGTTTTCTCCCGCACGCGGATGATTATTATTTCCCCGTCTGGTAGTCTGGTTACCCGTCTGGGACACTAGGTCTAGTGGCGTGCGTGCCCAGATACTTCCTCGGGTTATCAGTATTATTATGTTAACTGTTAGTTTGCATGGGGATTGTTTTATACTTCACCCGGAGGAAGGGCTCGTAGAAAAACGTAGCCCAACTTTCTATAACCTGCTACTTAGCCTAATATAGCTAGACTAGCCTCAGGCTTAATTTAAGTCCCCAGGCATTGTAAATTCTACCGTATTATCTCGAGTTATTGGCTAGCGCCTTCTGGGGTGCAAGGTCAGCATCGTGCAAAATTATGCTGAAATAATTAAGGCAAAGTACCGCATACCGACATATTGAGCAAACACAACAAATCAACCTCATTAGAGATAGTATGTTTGATGTAGATAGTATCTCAAGAGCGAATTCTGCAATACGAGATCAATTCTGCAATCCAGTAAATGTGGGACAAAATAACATCTAAAATCAACAACCTACCAAGGGTCCAGATCCGGCCAATAATGTTAATCTCCAACAGTCAGCAACTTCACAATCATGTGTCCCCTCAAAGCATGTCTCTTCCCGCTATGGCTTTACATCGTCTTCCCCCCGACAGCCCTACCATTCCCGAGCGAACACAACATTCAGCGGTCACTCCATCTACGAGTATTTATTCCAACGAGGGTCTATCAACCCCAGCCTATGGTGGTTTCCCTGAACTTAGATCGGGGAGTCTAGCCTCGGGAGTCCGCGAAAGCGTGATCTCGTGCGAAAGCGATGGCCATGGACCGGCTGAACATCTGCTGTATGGTAATCTACAGCCCCAGGAGAATATCCAAAATCAACAGGGTCATAACTACCGGATATATACTATATATTTTGTTTGTGGTGGTAAGGCATTTACTACACACCTTTCCTTCACATCCTTCCTTCAAATTTTTCCTCCACGCCTTTTCTTACGCCTTTTCTTACACTACCGATCCATTTCATACACTATTCTATACACACATTTTCTTACACCTTCCTCACCCTTTTGGCTACACTCAAAAAGTGCCATGCGACACCTTTATTGACAAATTTTCAACTGGAAGACCGAAAATTGGGGCTCACATATGCACCTACTTTTCATTATTATTCCAATCTTCACCATAGGGCCCTTTGCCTTGCCAAGGTACTTTGAGTATGCTGATATATACAAACTACAGTAAAAACTCCTGAAGGAAAGGTTCTTTATATGGTAGTTGCGTGTCTACCTTCCCTAAGGGCCAGCACTAGAGGCTTGGCACAACACAGCAAGATGCTCAGTGTAGGGCGACAAGGCCAAATAGAGTAGCCTGAGAAAGTTTTCTTCAGTCTGGTAACTGAAAGCAACATAGCTCATATGGAGTGTAACTCTAATGTCTTCTCATTGGATTCTCCGCTGTCAATTCTTGGTTTGCATCTCAATATGAAAGATAGTTGGCAACATGGTATCTATCTATATACATGATAATCAGAAGGATTTAAAACATTTATACAATGTTCGCGCTTTATAAGGTATTCTTAAGTGTATATATCTGGTGTGAAGAATAATTGGAATACATCCAAGGGGCTCTGTGGAGGAGGTGTGGAAAGCAGTGGCCTCGCGTCATGTTCAACATCTGCCTCCAGCGATTGATATGCTGGCACTGAAGGTAGTATATTGATGTTTACTGGTGGCTTTTTGGATTTCGGTGGCATCGTGTATGAGTGTTGAATAATATTCTACATGTCTTGTTGCATGTAAATATCGCTGCCTATTTGGCTAGGCTGCCTAGAAAACACTAATGCATGGTGGGCTGGGATAAGATTTGATAAAAGTGATTGCGAGGCATGCCAAGTATTATATCCATGGCTTGGCTCTGTCGCTTCCATAGGTAGTACTTACTTGTAGGGCTTGTGTAACCTGGCTACAATTTCCTCTCTGAGAGCCCGGCCGCTAATTACAGTGCCTGGGGGGAATTACTACGCACCCCCCTGCATAATATGCAGTGCCAGCCTATGGCGAGATGTGAGACATACAGCAATAGTAGACAACGACCATAGCGACCTCGCTGGCATGTTGAGCGGGGTATAACATCTCTATAC
>Ga0307511_10003444_pt1 | contig 16266 bp, 17 predicted proteins | sample 13_EM_MG_FD_200266 | JGI IMG/M metagenome (GOLD analysis project Ga0307511, IMG submission 200266) | Populus trichocarpa ectomycorrhiza microbial communities from riparian zone in the Pacific Northwest, United States - 13_EM | ecosystem: Host-associated > Plants > Roots > Unclassified | place... | reverse complement strand
TCCAGATCGACTTATCAAAGTATCATTCTAGTCTATCCTCCATCTTATTTACCTTGAAATCAGTATAATCCAGCCTAAACACCAAAAGAAAGACAACACAACCAGACCCATCCTTCATCCATTTTCATCAGATTCATTGTTGCTGATTTTCAAATCATTCACGGCACATCACCTTTAGAAGTCCCATATAAGCTAGGAGAATCAAATCTGAAGGTAGAATTAATTCTGAAATCTTCTTTTCTTTTTTTATAGCTAGGATGAATAAGGAATCCTTGTAAGAAAAGGATTCTAAAACATTTATGAATCCTTGCCACTTGAAAACTATGTTGCAGCCCATTGAAGATCTTTGTAGAAATAGGAAATTTCTAAAATAAGCTGCCACATCCTTTTAGGAAAAGAATCCTAGCCATATAGGAAGTCCACAAGTCAAAAGGAAGTAAATAACAAAATTCGTACAGCCTCTGTTGACCCGTGTTTCGATGCCTTCTCGAACTCTGATTGACCTGAAATTTTAACCCAATGTAAGAAAACATGTTAGAAGACTCCATGTAAACTTTCAGCCCGCTCCAACGATCGGATTGAGAATTATGACTATTGCCGTAAAACTGGATAGATGCACTTTTTACATCAAAATCCAAATTTGACCTTTCCTGGATCATATCACAATATGCATAAGAATAAAAAACTCCCCTGCTTACTGTTGCTTAGTAGGGGAAGAAATGGACGAGAAGCCCCAAAACTATAGTGTACAGAAATTTGTCCAATATCAATAATATCCCAAGGGGGCATCTAAGTTAGAACGAAAGACATTGCAAAAAATAGCCATGGATTACTACCTGGATGGAGAAGTTTTCTATAGGAGGTCGTATAACGGGAACTCTTTTGAGGTGTCTAAATGAAGAAGAAGCAAGGAAAGGATTGCATAAAATACATGAGGAAATCTGTTGATGCAAATCAGCCCAACACCAAGCTTAATAATGCCAAAGACCTATTGGAGGTACCAAGTGGGTCAATTACAAAAGCTAGGGAAAAGAAGCTTAAAAAGACATTGAATGAGCTTGTTCAGAACATATGGAGCAAGATGGACCTAGAAAAGCTTGGGATGCCCAGGGAGCATGAAGGACAACCTCTAACTCATCTAATCCAAGTCCAAAAAGAGCCCAATTCGTGTGGATAAAATGGGTGATGTGGCCAGCCCCCATGGCAGCCTTGATAGGCTTGGTTTTTTTTCCTAATGTTTACAAGGATAAGCCAACAACTTATTCTCCTAAACAAGCAAGAAAAGTACTCAAATCAGCAAAAAAAGGGGAAACTGGTTTTATTATTTGTCCAAGTTATACAAGGAAATCCAAGATAATCAAGGAACTAAAAGGGGCGACAATCAGGTCAAGTTTTGATAAGGATCAACTCAACACCAAGCGTAATCATGCCAACGACCCATTGGAGGTGCCAATTGGGCCAATTACAAGAGTTAGGGCAAAGAAACTTAAAGAAACATTGAATATTGAATAAGGCTTCTACAAAATAAATGGAGCAAAATAGACCTAGAGGAGCTTGGGACATCTAAGGAGCATGAAGGACAACCTCTAATTCATCTAATTCAAGTCCAAGAAGAGTCCAATTCTTGTGGAACAAAGGGCTGATGGTTTGGCCCCATACCAGACTTGTTAGGCTTGTTTCTCCTAATGATACAAGGATAAAAAGTTAGCAATTTATTTTCCAAAACAATCAAGTAAGTTTTGGCAGATCTGATTCCTAAAGAGGGAAGGATTGTGTAATGATATTCCTAGCCTAGAAAAGAAAGTAATTAAATTAGTAACAAAGGGTGAAATTTGTTTTTTTGTTTGTCCAAGTTAAACAAGGAAATGCAAGCTAATCTTGACCTAAAGTGATGTGAACCTCGTGATCACGTAACCCATAATCAAGATTGAGATCTGATTCTGAAAAGCCGAAATAGGTCTGATAGGAGTGTGACACAATGAAAACCTACCCCAAGGCACCAACACTATTAGAATGAGTAGAATGACGCCACGAAACCAGTTAAACTTCGATAAGTCAGATTCAGTTCGTTCAAGAATTGAAGAATGCAAGAATCACTCTCACACGTTAAAACTGAAAAAATCCAGAACTAATAATCATCAAAGCTGCTGAAATTTAGGTTACGTGTGTTTAAATAGTTCTTAAAAGTAATCCTAATGGATCTATCCTTGTGGGCTGAACTGATCCCCATACAAAACTAACCCAAAAACCCTAAACTGAAAAGCCCGTAACCCGATCCAAACAAGCCTTGGATCCTACCTCAAAATAAAGTTTTAATTAAGCCCAAACATGAAAGAAAATAATAAAAATAACTAATGTGTCATTAAATACCACTAGCCCTTCTTTCCTTGTGTAGCTAGGATGAATAAGGAATCCTTATAAGAAAAGGATTCTGAAACATTAATGATTCCTTACCACACTTGGAGATTATATTGCAGCTTATTAAAGATCCTTGTGGAACTAGGAAATTCCCAAAACCAGCTGCCACATACTTGTAGGAAAAGAATCCTAACGAAATAGGAAGTCCACAAGTTAAATAGAAGTAAATAACAAAATTCGTACAACCTCTGTTGACCAGTATTGCTATGCCTTCCCGAAGTCCGATTGACCTGAAATTCTTACCCATAGTAGGGTAACATGTTTGGAGAGTCCACATAAACGTTTCGCCCAATCCAACGGTCAGATTGAGAATTATGACAATTATTGTAAACCTGGACTGTTGCACTTTTTACGCCAAAATCTGAATCTGACCTTACTTGGGTCGTATCCCAAGGCTGAACTGTATCATAAAGTGGGCAGCAACATAAATTTTTCAAATCATATTTGTCCTAGCTTATATGGGACTTCTATAGGACAACAAATCTGATCCTATCATATTTAGAATATTAAATTCGGATTTATTATTGTTATTATTATTTTCTTCTTAGTTTAGGATTTTATTTATATTATTTGGGTTTAATTGTAAGTGGGCCTCCTATAAGTCCACATAAAAGGTTCATTAGGGTTTGTTTCAGTTTATAGTCAGTATAAATAAAGGCATAACCATACATGTAAGGGTTACGCAATTTTCAGATCAATAAACTTCTTTTGCCGCACTTGTTGTGTGTTGGTGGGATAATCTCCCTTCCTTCTCTAAAGAAGTGAAAAATGACTTATCGAAGAACAACTGACTTCATGACGTCATCCTTATACTTCTCGTTCGCGAATCAATATTCATTGGGTGGAGGTTTTCATTTCTAATAGTGCTGGTGTCTAGGTACAAGTTATCTTTGTGTCACACTCCTATTAAACCTGATTTACTTGGCTTTCCAGGACCTAGTATCTTTGCATAAGGGTCATAGGGGTTGCGTGATCATGAGGTTCGCATCAAGTTTTCCTAGTCTATAAAGGACTTATAAACTAGGGAAGTTTTATTTAGCTAAAGGTAATCCGGGTCCGGTAATGCAGTAAAGTAAAGCAGTTAATTCAGTAATCGACGACACTAAACTAATGCACTAAGGCACAGCAGCGGCTGCTGGTTGAGCTGACAGGCTGAGTGAGAGCTCCAACCAAGATTAGAGACGCTAACATAACAGGTGCAGGAGACATATCTTTAAGAACCAAGAACAGGATATTCGCATTAGCATAACTTATAAACTATGGAAATCAGATTATTAGCTTTTATTTTTCTTTGCTATATGAGGCAATAATATCAGATTTTGTGTTATATATACCTCATTTATCTCCACATAAGAGGTCCATTAGGGTTTATTTCAGTCTAAAAGTTAGTATAAACAAAGCTATAATAATCAGACATCTATGGGGATGAAATTTTTAGATTTAATAAACATCTTATGCCGCAAGTTTGTTGTGTGAGTGATGAGATATTTTCCATTCTTTGGTTCTCTAAAGAACTGAAATGACTTATCAAAGAATTGACTTTGTGATGTCACCTTATACTTCTCGTTCACGAATTAATATTCGTTGGGTGGGGGTTTCCGTTTCCAATAGTGTTGATGCCTCGGTACAAGTTATCTCTGTGTCACACTCTTATCAAACCTGATTTACTTGGCTTTCCAGGAATTTGTTATCTTTGCGTGACCACGTGATCAGGAGGTTCGCATTATCTGCTTGGATTAAGCTTCATCATGTTCCCTTATAATATTGGACTAATAAAGGGCTAAGTTATGTTGCTAGCGCTTTAGATGTTCCTTTACATGTTGATGCCAATACACTAATGCGCAAACACCTAACTTATGCAAGAGTTTGTGTTGAAATCGATGCTTCTAAGGTGCTGATTAAGGAGTTTGATCTATAATGCCCCGATGGTATAGTAATTACTATCTCAACTGAGTATGAATGACTCCCTTCTAGATGCAGTTCCTGCAATGTGTTTAGGCATATATTAGCTACATGTTTAACTATTCAGAATGATAAGGCAACAAAGATGGAAGAGACTAAGCTAAAAATGGTGGTTGATAGGACTAACTCAGAGTATAATTTGTTTAACAATCTTCAATGGCAGGAGGTCGAAAAGAGAAAGAAGAGCAATCACAAGACTATGCCTAGTAGCTCTGGTGTAGCTGAAGGGACACAATTAGTGAATGATGAGGTGAATGAGGTTATATATTGCATTATGGATCGTCCAAGCAATGAATCATTGAACTTCGAGAGTAGTATATGTCAGTCCTTGCCACAAGAAAATGTTGATCCAGAAGTTTGCATGAACACAAGTGTCTTACCTTACCTGAGTTCTTTGGCCACGTGTGAAGATTGTATGGAAGCTGAAGTTAAGAATATCATAGTGCATAATGTTTCGGATGATGATTTTCCTAAAGCAACAAGCCCTTCTCTACAATTCTCTTTGTCTTCAAGCAGCATCGATAACCAACTAACAAGTAAAGCTAAAGACTCTTTTGAGGATAGGAAGAAGAAGGGATCAGGGGGTTCTAATAAGAAGAAGAAGTCAGGCTCCTTGCACAGGGGCAATTTGAGTTAATTTTGTGTCCGTATTTGGTTTCGACATTCTTCTATTTTGTTCACTATGTTTATCAAATGTTGGAATATCAAAGGTTTAAATGATCCTATAAAACATTCAGCCTTTTGTTGTCTTCTACAAAAGCATTCGGTAGCTTCTTTTGGTTTAGTTGAAACTCATGTTAGGGACTTGAATAAAGATAATGTTTCTAGACTTCTTTTTCAGAATTGGGCTTACTTGTTTAACACTATGATCATTCTAATGGTGGTCGTATTTAGGTATGTTGGGACCCTAATGTGTTGAAGGTTGATCTTTTGGGTAGCTCGGATAAGATTATTCATGTCATCGTTACTTTGGTAGGATCAAATGTTTCCTTCAATACTTCCTTTGTCTATGGAGATAATTGTCCGTCTAAACGAGAGGCTTTGTGGGCTGAAATTATTACCTGTAGTATTCCTTAGGATTCTATTGGGGGATTTTAATGCTATTTGATCACTTGATGAGAAGTGCGAAGGCACTACATCATGGTCGGGGTGGCAAAATGACCTCAACAATTGTGTGATTCAGTCATGTCTAGAAGATCTCAGATTCACGGGTTCTAGATTCACTTGGACCAATTAACAATGTAACAATACTATCTTGAAGAAGCTGGATCGGGTTTTTGTTAATGTCAAATGGAATTGCGAATTTACAGGTTCAGAAACTTGCTTTCTACCATTTGATATCTCAGATCACTCTCCTATGTTAATTAAGATGGCGAGTTTGTCGAAAAGGAAGATTCCATTCAAGTTCTTTGATTTTTGGGCAGATCATCCTTTTTTCTCACCCTAATTTCCAAGATAAGGAGGTCATGGGCACTCCTATGTATGTTTTGTGTAACAAGTTGAGAAATGTTTAAGGGGTTTTGAAAGAGTTTAATCTCAAGTACTTTGGTAAGATTTCAGAGAGGATGTTAGAGGCTAAGCAGAAGATGGATGAGGCTCAATGTCGGATGCAAACACATCCTTCAAATTAAGAGATCCATAGAACTGAGCCTATTCTTGTCCTAAAGAAAGACAAGACTTGGCAAATGTGTGTCGATTGCAGAGCTATCAATAACATCATTGTAAAGTATCGACATCCTATTCCTAGATTAGATGATATGTTGGATGAATTGCATGGTTCTAAAATATTTTCGAAGATTGATTTAAAAAGTGGTTATCATCAAATTAGGATGAACGAAGGGGATGAATGAAAAACTACTTTTAAAACTAAATATTGTTTGTATGAGTGGTTGGTTATGCCTTTTGGACTTACTATGCACCTAGTACTTTTATGAGATTGATGAATCATATTGATGCAAACCTCGTGATCACGCAACCCACAATCAAGATTGAGATCTGATCCCGGAAAGCTGAAATAGGTCTGATAGGAGTGTGACACAATGGAAACCTGCCCCAAGGCACCAACACTATTGGATTGAGTAGAATGACGCCGCGAAGCCAGTTAATCTTCGATAAGTCAGATTCAGTTCGTTTAAGAACTGAAGAATGCAAGAATCAATCTCACACGTTAAAACTGAAAAATTCAGAAGTAATTATCATCAAAGCTGCCGAAATTTAGGTTACATGTGTTTAAATAGTTCTTAAAAGTAGCCCTAATGGATCTACCCTTGTGGGCTGAACTGACCCACATACAAAACTGACAAAAAACCCCTAAACTAAAAAGGCCCATAACCTGATCCAAACAAGCCTTTGATCCTAGCTCAAAACAAAGTTTTAATTAAGCCCAAACATGAAAGAAAATAATAAAAAATAGCTAATTTGTCATTAAATACCACTAGCTTTTCTTTCCTTGTGTAGCTAGGACGAATAAGGAATCCTTATAAAAAAAAGATTCTGAAACATTAATGAATCCTTACCACACTTGGAGATTATATTGCAGCTCATTAAAGATCCCAGTGGAACTAGGAAATTCCCAAAACCAGCTACCACATCCTTGTAGGAAAAGAATCATAACCAAATAAGAAGTCCACAAGTCAAATGGAAGTAAATAACAAAATTCGTACAGCCTCTGTTGACCAGTATTGCGGTGCATTTCCGAAGTCCGATTGACCTGAAATTTTAACCTATAATAGGAAAACATGTTTGGAGAGTCCACATAACATTTGAGGCCGATCTAACGGTTGGATTGAGAATTATAATTGTTGCTGTAAACCTGGACTGTTGCACTTTTTACGCCAAAATCCGAATCTGACCTTACTTGGGTCGTATCACAAGGCCGAACCGTATCACATGTTTTGCGTGCTTTCATTAGTAAGTTTGTAGTTGTCTACTTTGATGATATTTTGATTTATAGTGAGGAGTTTGATGAGCATATGGATCATTTGAGACAAGTTCCTGATGTGCTTAGAAAAGAGTCCTTATATGCTAATTTGAAAAAGTGTGACTTTTGCATATGTTGTTAGTGCAAAAGGTATGGAGATGGATGAGGCTAAGGCTAAGGCTAAGGCTATTCAAGAATGGCCTACACCGAAATCAATAACAGAAGTTAGAAGTTTTCACGGTTTGGCTAGTTTCTATAGGAGGTTTGTTAAAGACTTTAGTACGATAGCCTCTCCAATGACTGAAGTCATTAAGAAATCCATAGGGTTCAAGTGGGGTGAATAACAAGAAAATGCATTTAGCTTGTTAAAATCAAAGTTAATTTTGGCACCATTACTATCTTTACCTGATTTTAATAAAGCTTTTGAGATTGAATGTGATGCTTCAGGAATAGGTATTGGAGCTGTTCTAATGCAAGAGAAACGACCCATTGCTTATTTTATTGAGGAACTCAATGGTGCAGCTCTTAACTATCCCATTTATGACAAGGAGTTGTATGCATTGGTGAGAGCATTGGAAACTTGCCAACATTATCTATGGCCCCAAGAGTTTGTTATACATACCGATCACCATCATTAAAACATTTGAAGGGTCAAGGTAAGATAAATAGGCGAGATGCCAAGTGGATTGAGTTTATTGAAACTTTCCCATATGTGATTAGTACAAGCAAGGTCAGGAAAATGTGGTTGCAGATGCTTTGTCATGAAGGTATATTCTTCTTAATACACAGAATACTAAATTATTAGGATTTGAGTATATTAAAGAATTGTATCTTAATGATAATGATTTTGGTTCTGTATATGATGAGTGCAAAGTTTCGGCCAAGGATTGGTTTTTTAGGCATGATGGATTTTTGTTTAAGGAAAATAAATTGTGTGTGCCTAATTGTTTTTTGCGTGAATTGCTTGTAAAGGAAGCTCATGGGGGTGGTTTGATGTGGCATTTTGGAATTTCTAAGACTTTGGATGTTTTATATGAACACTTTTATTGGCCTAACATGAAAAGAGATGTGCAAAGAATTTGTGATAGGTGCATAACTTGTAGACAAGCTAAGTATAGAGTAATGCCTGATGGATTATACACACCTTTACCTTTTCCTAAGGAATCTTGGGTTGATGTTTCTATGGATTTTATTTTAAGTCTACCTAGGTCTAGGAAAGGAAGAGACTCTATATTTGTTGTTGTGGATAGATTTTCTAAGAGGGCACATTTCATTGCTTGCCATAAAACTGATGATGCAACAAATATAGCTAACCTATTCTTTAGAGAGGTCATTCCGCTACATGGTGTTCCTAGGGTATTGTGTCAGATCGAGATGTTAAGTTTTTAAGTTACTTTTAGAAGGTTTTTGGGGTTATTAGGGACTAAGCTTTTATATTCTATTACTTGTCATCCACAAACAAATGGCCAAATTGAAGTTGTTAACCGAACTTTAACTCAGTTGTTATGGGCTATCATTCAAAAGAATCTTAAAAATTAGAAAGATTGTTTGCCATTTGTTGAATTTCCATATAATTGCAGTGTGCATTCTACTACTAATTATTCACCATTTGTGATTGTTTATGGGTTTAATCCTTTGACACCAATTAGATTTGATTCCTTGTGGATGAAAGGATTAGTCTTGATGGTACTCAAAAAGCACAGGTGGTGAAGGATTTACATGCAAAAATTCAGCAACAAATAGAGAAAAAAAATAAACAATATGCATACAAGTAATAGAGGACGAAAATTGGTGAGGTTTGAACCAGGTGATTGGGTTTGGGTGCATATGAGGAAGAAAAGGTTCCCTGAACAAAGGAGATCAAAGTTGATGCCTCAAGGAGATGGTCCTTTTCAAATCATAGAAAGGATTATTGATAATGCCTACAAAGTGGATCTGCCAGGTGAGTCTACATTCAATGTCACTGCTCTTTTTTTGTTTAATATAGGTGATGATTCGAGGTCGAATCCTTTTGAGGAGAGAGGGGATGATGCGACCTCAACACCAAAGGATCCATTGGAGATTCTGGTTGGTCCAGTTACTAGGCTTAAAGCTAAGAGGTTCAAAGAAGCTTTCAATGGACTTCTTCAAGATACGTGGGCTAAGGTGGACTTGATACGATCAAGACAAGGTCAAATTCGGATTTTGATTTAAAATGTGCACCTATCCAGTTTTACGGAAATAGTCATAATTCACAATCCGACCTTTGGATCGGGCTGAACTTTTATGTGGGGTCTCTTGACATGTTGGCCTACCTTGGGTTAAAATTTCAGTTCAAACGGAGTTCAGGAAGGCATCACAATACAGGTCAATAAAGGTTGTACGAATTTTGTTATTTACTTCCTTTTGACTTGTGGACTTCCTATTTGGCTAGGATTCTTTTCCTAAAAGGATGTGGCAGATTGTTTTGGGAATCTTCTAGCTCTACAAGGATCCTTAATGGGCTGCAATATAGTTTCCAAGAGTGGTAAGGATTCAAAAATGTTTCAAAATCCTTTTCTTACACGGATTCCTTTTTTATCCTAGCTACAACAAGGAAAGAAGACTTCAGAATTAATTCTACCTTTAAATCAGATTTCCTAGTTTATTTGGGACTTTTTAAGGGTGACAAATCTGATTCTAGCATATTTAGGATAATAATTTTTGGATTTTTATTATTTTTTTCTTAGTCTTTGGGTTATTATTACTTATTTGGGTCAATTGTAAGTGGGTGTCATATAAGTCCACCTAAGGAGGGTCCATTAGGGTTTATTTAAGTCTAGAGTTAGTATAAATAAAGGCATAACCAAACATGTAAGTTAGACAATTCAGGTTAATAAAACTTCTTGTTTGCCGCACTTGTTGTGTGTTGGTGGGATAATCTCCCTTCCTTGGTTCTCTAAAAAACTGAAAACGACTTATCGAAGAACAACCGGCTTCATGCCGTCATCCTTATACTTCTCGTTCGCGAATCAATATTCGTTGGGTGGGGGTTTTCCGTTTCCAATAGTGCTGGTGCCTAGGTACAAGTTATCTTTGTGTCACACTCCTATCAAACCTGATTTACTTGGCTTTTTGAGAATTGGTGTCTTTGCGTGTGGGTTGCGTGAACATGATCACGAGGTTTGCATCAACGAGGCTGGTACAAGCACCCAAGATTTGAGGAAGGTTGGGGCTGAACCGAAAGCAAATAGTGGCAATAGGGCCGAAAGGCCAAGGTGGGATGATTATGAGGATTTTGAAGAGGACGTTGATGATATTGGTGATGGTGGTTTTGTGGATGAGGCTATGGGCCACCGAGAAGGTTTTCGAAAGCCTAGAAACCCAAGGATTTTTGGGAATAGAACTAGGGGCCAATTTGGCCAAAGGGAAAATTTTCGTAGTGTTGGGGGACATGCTGATTTCAATGGTGATTTGGATGCTATCAAACTAAAAATACCTTCTTTCCAAGGTAAAAATGATCCCGAGGCATTTTTGGAGTGGGAGAAAAGGGTGGATTGGATTTTTTATTTCCATAACTATTCGGAGGCAAAGAAAGTGAAATTGATGGTCATTGAATTCACGGATTATGCACTGATTTGGTGGGCTCAGAATGTGATAAGTAGGAGGAGTGGAAAGAGCCGGTAGTGTCGTGGGAGGAGATGAAAGTGTTGATGAGAAGGTGATTTGTACCTAACCACTATTATAGAGATTTGTATTTGAAATTGCAGGGTTTGAAGCAGGGTTTTAGGTCTGAGGATGAGTATTTCAAGGAGATGGAGATCGCAATGATTCGGGTCAATTGATTGAGGATAGGGAAGCTACTATGGCTAGATTTCTAAATGGGCTTAATAGGGACATTGCGAATTGATAAGATCCAGGCAAGGTCAAATTCGGATTTTGACATAAAAAGTGCACCTATCCAGTTTTACGGCAATAGTCATAATTCTCAATCCGACCGTTGGATCGGGCTGAAATTTAACATGGAGTCTCCTGACATGTTTTCATACCACAGGCTAAAATTTCAAGTCAAAGGAGTTTGGGAACGCATCTCAATACAGGTCACCAAAGGGGGGTCCATTAGGGTTTATTTTAGTTTGGAGTCACTATAAATAAGGGCACAACTAGACATGTAAGGTTAGACAATTCAGATTAATAAAACTTTTTATTTGCCGCACTTTGTGTGTGTGTATGTGTGTTGGTGAGATAATCTCCCTTTACAGGGTTCTCTAAAGAACAACTTATCGAAGAATAACTGTCTTCGCGATGTCATCCTTATATTTCTCGTTCGCGAATCAATATTCGTTGGGTAGTGGTTTTCAGTTTCCAATAGTGCTGGTGCCTAGGTACAAGTTATCTTTGTGTCACACTCCTATCAAACCTGATTTACTTGGATTTCTGGGAATTGGTGTCTTTGCATGTGGGTTGCCTGACCACGTGATCACGAGGTTCGCATCATTTGATATCAGAGCTTGGCTCCATTAATCAGGTTATATCCTTATGAAAATTTTGTTTCTTGTTGTTTCCGCAAAAACTTCATTGGTGTCCAATTTTTTTCTTCTCCTTGATTTTGCAGCATATAAAAAAACAAAAAAATAGTTATTTCGTTTGGTTACTGTCCAAAATATATCAGTAGCATAAAAAGAAAAGAAAAAATCGTTCAAAGAGACATTTATTGGTTTCTGCCGCAGAGAACTAAACAGGAACGTCTGTGACATATTAGTAATATTCAAAATTCGTACAGCCTCTGTTGACCAGTATTGTGATGCCTTCCCAAACTCCGATTGACCTGCAATTTTAACCTAAGGTAGGACAACCTGTTTGGCGACTCAACGTGTCGGATTAAGAATTATGATTGTTTCCGTGATTCTGGATAGTTGTGCATTTTACGTCAGAATCCGAATTTAATTGTTTTTTCATTGCCTTGATTGTATCAACTTATGTTATGCATACAATGAGAATGTTTCTCCTTTTGTAATGCTATTATATGTTATATGTATGCATGATGTACTGAATCATTTAATGATGTTTAATAGTTGAAATGATATATGGTATCACGCATTGAATCAATGGAACATGATATTATATTAAAAAAATCATCCCATTTCCGACATGTTTATGAATAATCAATGTATCATGAATCTATTGAATTTTGTGAGACATTACATGTTGTATATAATTATAAGGGGTAAATGATTCAAGTAAATAATGTAGGAGGTAAAATCAGATTTTTGACGAAAAACATTTTCAAATATCAAATTTTACGAGTAGACCCCTATTATAAGTTTGTACTTAGATTAAATCTTCAAGTCAATCAGAGTTTAGTATGGTCTCGCAAAAATACCAATAGACTCGGATTGGATAGAAATGGACATATATAAACAAAATTCCTTCTTTTAAGAGTTGTTACATATGCAAACCCCACAACCACGAAAATGGCTTGTAAAGCATTCATCTTCTCCCAAACATTTGAGGTAACAACCATGATTGAGAGCTTTAGGTGAGATTGAGTTGGTCTTTGAGAGAAAACACATTGAGGATAGGCACTTTGATAGTCATATCTCCACTTTACATCGTTGGTTGGGCTATTCTTTGGGCATGTTGATCATCGCTATGTTTGCTACATTCTAGCCGGAGGGATTTGTAATATCAAGCTATGTGAGAGAGATATGGCTGGTGGAATATTTCTAGAGAAAACACCATTTTCTTAGTCGCAGTCGCCAAATGTTTTTGCCTTCGTCAACCATTGGTGGAGATGTAATTTTGATAGGTTGTTCTTTCATATGTTTTCTGAAGTTTGAACAGTGAAGATCGTAAACAAACTTTCTGTCCATATACTATGACTTTTCTTGAACTGTAGGTCTCTAATTTTTAAGGTTTGTTAGGTTATGTTCCAATACAGAGCGATTTAACCGTTAGATTGATATGTAGATTGGATATGTTATACTAAACATGATGCGATATAACTTTACCATTGGGATTGATTGAATATTGAATGTGCAGATAGTTATTAGTAAATGTTATTTGTTGATATTATGATATTTGCATGAAATGTGTGATAATAAGGATACATTCAAAGAATAAACTTGAAATAAATTATTGGGTATATCTATAGGCAATAACCCGATTAAGAATCCTTCAATCTGTGTTGAACCTAGTGGAGTGATTTCTCTAGTATCTAGTTTACTAAGCAAAAGAAGAAATCAGGAAAGAGGGAGATGACTGGAATAAGGGAGGGAGAGAACAAGAGTGAGAGGACGAAGGAGAGAAAAGAGGGAATCCACAAAAGAAATTAACAATTTTCCTCATTCATTTTGCATGCCCTATGCGTGGGGTTGTAGCATGGGTTCTTTGGGTCCATCAAGTAAATTATTATGCACCATTTTGTTCCCCACACTCCTCTTTAGTTGGGAGACATGGAAAACAAGATGGATTGTTAAAGAGGAAGGAAGATTTAACTTGTAATCAGCTTCTCCAATCTTCTCAATCATTGTATAAGGACCATAATACTTAGTCGCTAGCTTGTGGTGGTAGTGATGAAGTACCAATGAAGTACCAATCATTGTAGTGGTAGTTTTAATTAAACCGAATCACCTACTTTAGGAACTTTATCACTTCTTCTCTTGTTGGCTAGCTACCTCATTTGATTCTGTGACTTGATCAAATTTTGCTTGATTATCTGTAGCATCTGCTCCCTTTTATTGAGGTAATGGTCGATTGCCTTTAGCAAGGAGTCTTTACAGAAGTATGGAATGTGGATGGGTGGAGAAAAACCATATGGTATTTTGTTGGGAGTTGATTTAGTGGCTATGTAAAAGTTTGTATAGGTTGAGCCCTTGCAGACTGAACATTTCCCTCCAAAACTGACTTAGGAAAATATAGTCTCGATTACTAACTATGATGGCTAGAAGACCATGCAGTGTGTGTAGACTGAGTCTATGAAAGTTTTTGTTACTAAGCAAGCAGTTTAGGGGTGTGAGAGTGCCATAAAGTGTGCATACTTACTAAACCTATCCGCCACTACGAATATCACTTATTTTCATTCAGATTTAGGCAAATTTGTTATGATGTCCATGCTAATATCTGTAAAAGGGTGCTGCTGGAATAGGCAAAGGTTGTAATAACCCTAGGCTAGCCACATTTTCGAACTTGTATATTTGAAATATGGGACATTCCCTCACGTATTGTCTGACTTGCTTTTGTTACTTCATACAATAGAATAACACTACCAACCCTCGTTGTTATGACTGTAGAACTAGAGTGCCCCCCTTAAGGCTATATTGTGGTAGGTGGCTATTAGATGATTTTGTAGTGTCGTGTCCTTTCCCACCATTAGTTTTCCCTTCCTGAAAAGATGACCCTTACTCCACTTGTAATGAGGATGTGTAGCAAGGTCTTTAATTAAGTCCTGGATGATTAACATAACCTTGCTATCAACCTCTCAAGATTTCCTAATGTCTGGCAATAAACTAGTGGAAATTATGGATAAAGCTAGTGCATTGAGTTCACTACTGACTATTCTAAAGAGAGCATCAACTGCTACATTCTCAATCCTTACAAAATTCAATTTCGCAACCAAAGCCTAATAGTTTAGTTAGCCACAAATGTTGGAAAGGGAAGGTTATTTTTTGATCCAGCATGTATTTAAGACTGATATGGTCAATTCTGATCTTGAAGCGTCTTCCCCACAAATATTGTCTCATTTTGGTTACTGCTTGTAGAATAGCCAACATCTCTCTCTCGTAAGTGGACAACGCTTGAAGGGAAGGTTATGTTTTGATCCAGCATGTACTTAAGACTGACATGGTCAATTCTGATCTTAAAGGGTCTTCCCCACAAATATTGTCTCCATTTGGTTACTGCTTGTAGAATATCCAACATCTCTCTCTCTCGTAAGTGGATAACGCTTGTTGCTTAGGCTCCAAAGCTTTGCTAACGTAGGCTATATGATGTCCCTCCAGCATTAACATTGCACCAATACCAGAACCTGACATATTAGTCTCAACTATGAATGGTTTGTTCAAATCAGGTAAGGATAGGACTGGAGGATTAACCATTGCCTCATTGAGTGATTCAAATGCAGAAGTAGCTTCCTGTTCCCAACCAAATGCATCCTTTTTAGGTGTTTAGTCAGAGGTCTACATATAGTCCCGTAGCTCCTCATAAACTTCTTGTAGTAACCTATGAGTCCTAAGAACCCACGCAGCTGCTTGATGTTCTACAATAATGGCCAATCCTTTATAACTTGTATCTTCTTAGCATTTATAGTACCTTAGAGATAACATGGCCCAAGTACTCAATCTTGTCATCATCGAAGACACATTTACTTTCTTTAGCCACTAATTTGTTTGACCTGAGTAATTCCAAAACAACCTGTAGATGCTCTAGATGTTTCTTGAGGTTTCTACTGTAAATCAAAATGTCATAAAAAAACAGGAGACCAAACCTCTTAAATTGAGCTTTAAACACCTAATTCATTAAGCTCTGAAAGGTAGCTAGAGCATTGGTGAGACTAAATGGCATCACTAGAAATTCGTAGTGTCCATTGTGTGTTATGAATGTTGTTATGGACCTAAGGCTCATCTTGATCTAGTGATAGCTAGATCTTAAATCAATTTTTGAGAATATAGTTGTCCTTGCTAACTCTTATAATAGCTCGTATACTTGTATATAGAACCTGTTTTTTATTGTTAACTTGTTGGAGGCCATATAATCAACACATAACCTCCAGGAGAGGTCTTTTTTCTTTACTAGTACCACTAGGGAAGTGCTTGACCGCTTTTTATGATCGGCTTGTTTTAACTCGCAAGTGCACGAGTGTGCGATGTAGCAATTAACTCGATAAGATCGAGGTCATATCCACAGAGAGCTAGATCTGGAAATTAAGCTAGGTAACAAAAAAACTCAAGAGAAATTAAATTAACAATAACTTGGTTGAAAATGATTGATGGATTTGTTTTCAAAGATGA
>Ga0307511_10003443_pt1 | contig 16267 bp, 21 predicted proteins | sample 13_EM_MG_FD_200266 | JGI IMG/M metagenome (GOLD analysis project Ga0307511, IMG submission 200266) | Populus trichocarpa ectomycorrhiza microbial communities from riparian zone in the Pacific Northwest, United States - 13_EM | ecosystem: Host-associated > Plants > Roots > Unclassified | place... | reverse complement strand
CACAACAGCTCTCCGGTTGGGATACAAGCACAGGTGACAAACGGGTGTTCCGGAAGCTTCACTCTGAAAAGGCGCATCGGCGCAAGGCGTCTCCATGGGTAGATTAACAAAAATCTGGATGGTCGGTCGAGTGCTTGTGCCGAGTTGTAAAACGGTCCTTTACGAAACGCTGCTGTTGCGACACGACAGCCGATTACCTTTATCAGCGTCGACTGGATTCACCATCACAACGCCCGAACCTCCCTCCGGCAGCCCGAGCCACTTGAGCATTGATCATGGAGGTAATGCCCCACCGACCGAAGGGGCGGGACGAAGCTATCTCTTCGCTGAACTTGGCCATTGAGGCCATGAATCCCGCGAGGGGGCTCTCTAGCATTACAACAAGGGCCGTTTTCGGCACTGTCAGCACCCTTCTCGCGGTGATCAAGGTATGTTCCCTCCTCATCTGTGATGGGACGCTCCGGGCTCGCGTCTGGCTAGGACTCGATGGCCAACAAACTGGACTATGAGCTCGTGTTGGAGTGCGCTGAAATCTGTAGAGCGCTTGACCGGGGAATGGAAGGAAATAAGTTGAATTGACTGATGTGATAAATCAATTGACGATGTGTGTCAAACTAGCGGGGTACTTTCCGGATCGTCCACTAAAGCGACCCCAGGCGCAGGACTGTGGGAGAAATCCAAAGGGAGGCAACCGAGCAAAGCGGGAGCAATGCAACCTCCCGCCTCCTCCGTGCGAAGAATGGCAAGGAGGTTGTCGCTGCCTGGAAGTCGGACCTGCAATCCCGCCGACGGAGAGATTGGCCATGAATTCAAAGGGATAGTCCAAGCCAGGCGGGACCATTCACTTGACGCCAGAGCGTTTGGCCGTGTGGAAAGATGGGGCTTGAAGGTTTGAAGAAGAGAACAGGTCCGAAGCTCGAGGTGCGGGAGCCATCAGCGAAAGGCGCGTCCGACCAGCTCTGCTGCGGCGAGTATCTTGGAAGCCTTGAAATAAAACCCAAGCGGTTCACACAAGCCTCGAAAGGCGAGAATTGTAACCAGTTCTAATCGTCTTATCCATTCAACCTGGGTATTACATGTGGAGCGTGATCGTAAAAGTCATCATGTTCTCAAAGAGATCAAAGAGATAAAACGCGTTGTGGGGCCAACAACCAGATCCCGGGTGAGTGTATCCCTGCCGACGGCTGGTGGCGAGCCCGGGTTGTGGCCGGGGAGTTTTGGGACGGACTGTGGAGGGGGAGGGGGGAGCTTGGGCCTAAATAGGATGTTGGAAGGTTCACGCTTGGCCGTGTAGTTGTCATGGGCGGATCCCGCCAAGTGAGTCCAGCACTTGGGCTCACGCGGGAAGTGGGGCTCAGGTGAGAACCGGTCGTATGAAAGGTCGCGCTTGAAGGTCCTGGCCTCGAGTTCTTGGGCTGGGGGAGACCAAGGTCAGATCGAGGTAAGATGTGATGAGGAACGATCGGGGAACTTGCTCACACTCTGACTCAGGAGCTGGAGAGTGGGCGACGGAACGGCCAAGGCATTGACAGAGAGAGCCCCGACGAGTAGGAAGGGGAGAGCAGCTTTGTGGAACATGATGATATGGAGTGTCGTGAGGAAGAACAGATAACAGAGGCGCCGGGCCTGAAGGTTGGGAGGTAGGAGAGAAGAACTGGGGGTGAGCTGCACTGCGGCTGAGGAAACCAGGAGTGCATCCCGACCTTTGATATATATATATTCCTAGGAAACCGTCGGTGTCAAATTCCGGTTTTTCGTTGTGATTTGGAGGTGCGGGTGCGGCGGGCCGCGTCCAATGCATCATTGGCACCACGTTTTTCAGACGAAGTCAAAGTAACACGCGGGGCGCTGATCGTAGCGCAGGCGGCGCTTTGATTATGCACGATCTGATACCTCAGCGTTTGAACTCTCAGCTTGGCAATTGGTCGGGAGTTTCACGAGGTTTATCCGTTGTAATCTGAAAATCGCCCTTGAACAAGTCAAGACAACGTACTAGGGGTCCTCAGGACCACATGTGCTCTTGGCGAACACCAGGGTGTGAGACAGAGACAAAGGCTCCCAAAATTAATTGAGGTGGACTACGGACCCGTGTTCCTGCTTGATCATGTGCCGCGCAGGCTACCCGAGCCACCATGCTCAAACATGATGTGAGGAAGCGGAGATAAGAGAAGTGGTGTTCGGTTTTAATTAGTTGGTTGTCCATTCCGAACCCGAACAGGTTCATAGGGGAGCTCGTCGCCTGGTTAAACCCAGGGGTATGCTGGAGAACTTGCTCAAGAACAGCGTAAAGAAGTGGACGCCTCACATCACCCCTGGTATCCAATCCCAGAGATCCGAAGTCGTCCCCATTCCTCTGCACGACCAAGGAGTATTACTTCGGTCGGTTATCGGTTGGCGTTTGTACCCTGGAAAGCCCATCTTGGATGTCGCCTAAAACCGAGGTATTCATCGGGAAAATGGGGACTTGCTTACAAGCCAGCCTAATCCGCCAAAATCGATTATAAACCACCGAAAGGGTTATGAGGACCGGGTGGTTCGGGTAAGGCCTTACCGGGCCGCAGCAACGGATAAAATACTTGCCAGATTCCGTCATCCTAATAATCTTCTGTGTGATTATCAAGGGCTGTCAGCCACATAACTGTGTGTAAGGCCTTACATGTCCGGCCGAGATACAAAAGATATTCTGGGCGGACATAATCTTACTGGAACCACCGTAATCATGATGGTCAGTTGTAATATTGTCGCAGCAAACGACCCTCATAATCGAGCGTCGTTGTGATGGTTGGGCCCAATCAAGTATATCAATTGAACGAGAGTGCTACGACAGTGTGAGAGTGAATATGGTAGAAGAACAGTACACTACATGAATGAGCCCACGAGCTAGAGGGGATTAATCGATTACCTCTGGGTGCGGTCGGCCTTGCGCTGTCTCAGCAGCCGGGATGGTATTGTTGGCTGCTACTTACAAAAAGTCCGTCCCAGTCTGCTGGGTCGTGGAGGAGCCGTGCCAAGGGAGGTTCTGCCCGTAGATTTGTTGTACAGATACCCCATGTGATAACCCTTCCCGCGGGGGTGATGGCCACCTCAGAAATACTCTATCTAGTATCTTGGCGATTCCGACGCTGCTAAGGGTCGTCACTTGACATTCTCGCGGTGAGGTGATGCGGCGGGAGAGACTGCACCGGACCATCCAAATCCAGGCCTGAGTTCACAGAAGCAGCCCGGTCATAAGTATTATCCGCTCATCCTTTCTGCCGAACTCGTAAACAAGGCTTGAGGCCAGTGAGAAAAGTGTACGAAGGGTCAGATTCCACAATTAGCGAGAACGGCGTCGGGGGCTCGATGGAGTTGGAGTGGGAGATCGGTCCCGTTTTGAACGGTGATCGCGATGCCTTCATCAGCAAATTCGTCCCAGACAGATCTGGCCAGATATTCCCCCGTCTGGCCGGATATGGGACCGCCAGGCCTGACGAAGTTCATCCGGCCTGACAGGGGGATATCTGAATCCTCAGCAGTGGATCCGCCCACCCCACCAAACCAGACGTAGTTAGGCTCTTCCGCACCGATCAGACCGCCGCACGTCGGGACTGAAGAGCACGTGCAGCCAACGCCTCCCAGCTCGATCTTAGATTTCAAGATCCCAGATAATTCGTGCTTAGGGGCAGCGATATGTATTTGGTAAATCCAAAAATACATTTATTTTATTACAGCGAAATACATAAACATTATCACTGTAGATACAGCGAAACCCCTATGATCCCCTCGCACGGACCACAGGGGGAAAACGACCCAGTCGGTACAACCAGTCGTAACAGTGGTGAGGCCGTTTGCGGTGGTCAGGAATGGTGGTATTGATGGCGGGTGTGCTGAAGGTGAGCCATGCGAACCAGCGGTGAGGGCGGGGGAAGGGGATGATTGGGAGTGGGTTGAGAACGGGCTAGGATGCAGAGTCAGATTCCGTTCGCCGAGTAAGGGACTAATGAACAACAGAGACACGTACCACTGGTTGCCAGATATCGCATTTTGACGGCTTTATGCTCGTGCTCCCTGGAATCAAAGGGGGGTTAGTGGAGAGCGAGGGCCAGACGAAAGGAATGATATGTACCTTGAGCGTGTAGTGGTGCTGGGCAATGTATGAGTACACACGGGGACATCGGAGACAAAAGACTTGGTCACCTACCGGGTTGGCACTGAACGAGAACCCAGAGTTATCGCAGTCCCAACGACTGCATCCTGGATAAGAGGATTGTATGTTAGAAACGAGAATCAGTGATGAGAACGGACAGCATTTTTAGGGACGTTACCGAATAACTGAACATTGAAGGCGTGTACAATGTAGTGGGGAGTTGGTGGGGAGGCTGCCGCAAGATGAGCGTTGAAGGAGAAGAAGGCTGTTGTCTCCACTGGGTTCCGGAACGGGAAATAAAGCCTTCGTGGCGGGAGATTTGTCACCTGTTCCCACGCAAGGACGGTGGGACAGCCGGTTCCAGTCCACGATATCCTCAACACGGTCCCCAACCGCCTCTGGTGCTCATCTTCTTACTGTTTACGGCTTTCCCATCGTCAAAATTGTGAAGGGATATCAACATCCGCACTCAACGACACACATTCAGTCACCCCAACGGCCCCTTGTTCGCCCTCATTTCACCCGGACCGCCCTTGTCGTGATGGAACCGATTCCAAGTGATGATAACGACAACAACAACAACAATCACCAACCGGTTGCTCCCCCATCCCACGAGAACGGTCCCTCGAGTCATTAAGAGGGGTTAACCTTTCCACACGCGAACATACGCAGCCACCAGGACCGCCCTTGACTGCAACGGAAATCAAGTCGCCGACGTCCGGACTAGCTCAGTTCGATGGGTTTGATGGAACGCTCGCGTTCGAGTCGTCACCTTCCACCCCCGGTTATTCCACCCTGTCCTCGCAACGAGACAGATATATTGTAAGTCCGCCAATTTGATCAACTCCCCTGCCCTCCAGTATTTCGGATTCCTCACCAACATTATTCATCACGCAGGACTCACAGCATACGGCCGAAACGAATTTGGAGTACAGTAAAAACCTCACCGAAGTCTACCTCAACATCCTCAGTGAGATCACCAACTTCTGGTCCCTCGTTCAAGGACGAGAACGCTCCACTTACTGGGAAGCTCGAGGTGTACGTCGACGAGATGTCCAGCAGCGAGGTGGCCAACACCCCGATCAATGTCGCGTTCAAGGTGCGCAGCGTCTATTCCCTCGAGATCCGTTCCGTACAGACCCTCGTGTGAATCCCATCCATAGGGTTTCATCCTGAGAACTCGTTGCGAATGAAGTCAACTGGTTTTACTCCCAGCTGGGTATCGACGACTCTTACTTCAGCAACAAATCCGTCCCAGTAACCTCAGATCATCACACCATCACCCTCTTTGGTGCCAAGGTTCTCGCATATACCAAGCACGACCCATCAAAACTTGTCATCGACCTGGAGAAGAGTGGCGAGAATCGTTCCATCTTCAGCCATACTAGCCCTCCTGGTCGGACGGCCACTGAAGGTCCCGGGGCAACTTGTGGGACTAGGTGCTTATCTCAGCTTCTCTTACGCCTCCCAATCTAACATGTTGTTTTGTAGGATTGGTGTGTTGTGCCTAGACAACTTTAAATCCGATCAACCCTACCGGCTCGAAACCTACCGATCACAGGGATCTACGTCAGCGACCGCGTCCCGGTGTTATTTCATCAACAAGTGCAGTTTCCCTAATCCCCCTCCCACCTCCACTCGCACGGACGGGTTAGTCACGCCCTTATCTCTTCTGTGGTAGCGATCCAGCACGTCTTAATCAGCTCTCGCAGTGTAACAGGTTTGCATCGAATTTGCTTGCGACACACTGCTCTCCGGAAAGGTCAAAGTGATGATTGCCAGCGGTTTCGACGATATCAGCGAGGAAGGCTCCTACAAGTTCGCTAACGTGAAGCTACCAGCAACAGCGAACCCGAGTTCGCCATGGGTCGCGAGCCAACTGAGATGTCTCGACCTGCTACCACCACCCGTGCCGGCTTCATGGAGTCCCAGGGAATTGGTGCCCATATCCTCATGTCCGCCAGGACGGCCCTCGAACTCGGTGATCCCATCCGCGGTATCGTCGCGTTCACTTCCGCTTCCACGTGAGACCCTTGTTCTGTGTGTGTGTGGTGTAAGGTCTGATCCCATTGACGTTACAGCTACAAGGCCGGACGATCCGTTCCTGCACCAGGAGTGGGAGCGCTCTCCATTGCCCGTGAGACCCCATCGAAGCATCTACCGCCAATCTTGGACATCAGCTACCGATACCGCCAACTCGCCTTCCGCCGTAAGCAGGTCTCAGACCGGGTGAACCTCGAAAACGATCAAATCCAGGAGGAACTTCGGGACGCTGAGGCTCAGGGAGAAATTGATGAAGAGTACTCTGCTACGAGGCTGGCGGACGTCGAACGTGAGGGTTCCGGCCAGGAGAAGGAGGCGTTGGCCACCTATGGAATGTCGGAAGGTTCGGACCCAAGGATCGCTCCACTCCGCCGTGCGCTTGCTGTTTGGGGTCTCACGCCGGACGACATCCGTGTCCTCTTGATCCATGTAACCGAGCCAATGAGCGCAATGAAACCCACATCTGGAACGACGTCTTCACACAAATTTCGCGCACCCCCAGCAGCGCCATCCCGACTGTCTCCCAGAAGAGCCTTGTTGGTCATTCCAAGGGTGGATCTGCTGCTTGGCAGATGATCAGCCTCTTACAGTCGATCAACACGGGTATCGTCCCTGGAAGTCGCAACAACGACAACGTAGGCGCCGAGTTCCACAAACGCACCTACCTCATGTTCCCCCCCAAGTCGATCCACACCAATGGAATCTACGCCGGTGCTATGTCTTCGTTTGGTTCTGGTTGAGCTGGTGGTGCCGCTTCCGTCATTCATCCTCGTTATCTGTTGACTGCTCTCGAACCCTCTGTGTACGAAGCTTACTAGGAGCGCAACCACCTCTGCTACCTGCAATCCTACAAGGCGATGTCAGAGATGATGACCCACAACTCCCTCGTTGAGGTCAAGGTCGGTCCCCCGTGCGCTCCCGGCGTTGGGGGCGGGGTGTTGTTGGACTCGCTAGCTTGGGCCACGCTGAGCACTTGAACTGGCCAGTACAGCTTTACGAAGCTCTTGGCTGAACAAAAGCTTGCCCTCGACCAAGTGCAGTCGGTATTCACTACTCTCCGACAGTGGTTCGATCGCCGGGTTTGGAGTCGACCAGGAACTCATGTCTGCTATCCCCTCCCACAACCCCACGTTCGTTGAGCGGGATTTCACCGAAGCCGATATCTCGCACTGTCAAACTCAACCATCCCCACAGTCGTCATTCGCCGCTCGGTGGGCTGGAAAGGAGGCCGATTCAAATCCTGACTTGATAAGAACCTCCAGTTGCATGCACGGCAAGCGCCGAAGCTCCTGGCCACGTGTGGTGAACTTTTCTGTCTTGTTGACAATTATACAGGGCGATGTTGGAGTCCATGAAGGCCTTGGCCAAGTTCCTCTGCCCGAGGTGTCTCATAGTAAAGGCGGACGTTCCTCACATCGGCAAGGACTTCGACACAAACCGCCGGAAGTCGCTGGCTCGAAAATACTCACCCCAGGATGTCGAGATCGCCCGCAAGGCCATCTTTGACCTCGGGAGGAGCGTCGGATACAAGGGAGAGCTCGATCCTTTGAAGGAGGGCTCGTGGGCACCCACTCGGGTACGGTTTCCTCTCGTATTGGTTGTTGGATCTGCTGATCAAACTGATGGTGTTCCAACAGAATGCATACTCGACTGAGCTCGGTATCGACCCCTCCCCGTTGATGGCCGTCGATCTCATGCACGACTACGAGCTTGGCGTTGGCAGGGCTGGCATCATGCATGGTGTCCGGTTGCTTCTAGCAGAAGGCGATGGCTTGATCCAGGAGTTTGATGCCCGGTCAGTCCTCTCAATGGTGGGGACGCATTTACTTATCTGAACGTGCACAGCTTTCGGCAAGTCCCTACGTTTGGTCGCGACACAATCCGGAAGTTCGGTGGAAGTGTTTCATCACTCACGAAGATGACTGCAAGGGGCTTTGAGGATATCATCCAGGTATGTTCTGTTTCTGGGCTCTGGGTGTTGGAAGAGGGTTGAATCTCTTCCCAGTGTTGGATACCCGTCCTCGAGGGGTTGCTCCCTGAACGGCACAACAAGATCATCCTGGATCTCGCCTTCGACATGGCCACCTGGCACGCATATGCGAAGCTCAGGAAACACACCGAGTACACCATCCGATCCCTTCGCTCACAAACAAAAGAGCTGGGTCGGCAGCTCCGCTACTTCGCCAGCCACACCTGCTCAGAGTACAAGACGAAACGGCTCCCAAGCGAGGAGGCCGCCCGCGTTCGTCGTCGTGCTGGAAAGGCGAAGAAGGGAGACAAGCAAACCAGCAGTGGGGGTCCCGCAACGGAGGGTGAAGCGAATGTGAAACGGTTCAGCCTGGCAACGTACAAGATACACGCACTCGGCGACTATGCAGACCACATCGAGCGGTTTGGCCCCACGGACTGCTTCACCACTCAACATGTTCGTCATCCCCCAGGTGTGATTGATGGCAAACTCATAGAATTGATCACAGGGCGAGCTTGAGCACCGGCGGGTCAAGAGTTTCTATAAACGCACAAACAAGGGGGTAACCTTCCCCCATCAGATCGCGAAGCAGGAAAGGATGCAACGACACTATAAAAAGTACACCAGGTACACAGGCAAGACAAGCGTGAAGAAACCGCTGGGTTCCCGGTCTGGAGCGGGTCGTGAGGGCGAGTCGCCGAAAATGCACTACTCGATTTCAGGAAGGAGCTGCGGCAACTTGAACCTTTATAACTGGGCGCTTGGGGCGGGCGAAAACGACCCAGCTCTGAAAGCACGTGGCTCTGTGCTTCTGTAATGTGCCCTGCGGTACTGACTCGCTCACCAGGACTTTATCCCAAAGCTAACAAACCACCTGCTCGCTCGCATCCTTCACCGCCAGTACGAGCCCGAACCTCCCACGTTCACAGACAGTGACCGTGACAAGGTCTTCATCGCCGGCAACCAACTTCAACAACGACGCACGATGAGTGTCTACTACACTACGTATGACCTCCGGCGAGGGGTGGACAAGGTTAATATGAGACGCCGGCCATACGTGATGGCACTCTCTTCTGGTGACCCTTCCCACCCATATGTATATGCACGTGTCCTCGCGATCTACCGGGTCAGGGTTCTGCACCCCACCATGACAGAACTCACAGACATGAATGTCCTCTGGGTACGTTGGCTCGAGGTTGACCAAAAATACCGGGCGGGGTGGAAGGCAAAGCGGCTGTACCGCACCCAGTTTGTCCCCAAGCACGAGGAGGGCGCATTCGGGTTCCTTGATCCCAAGGACGTCATCCGCGGCGCCCACCTTATCCCCGGCTTCGACTACGGGTACGTGGAGGACGCTCCAGAAGATCCCACCAGTGAGTGGGATAATGTTCCGGACGAAGATTGGAAGTATTACTACGTGAACCAGTGAGTTGTCTGTTGTCAGGTTCTATGATCACTCACCGTGCCATCAGATTCGTGGACCGTGACATGTTTATGCGTTACCGCGGTGGCGGTATCAGGCATAAGTACATGCGAAAGATCGAAGAAATCTTTGAAAACATGTCTCTCGAACGGATCCATCACAAGGAGCGCAAGCGTGCTTCCTCAGAGGAAACTTTTGATGCTGACCCCATCGACAGCAGTGACGACGAGCCCGAGGGGTCAGAACAGACACAAGGCGCTGAGGCCACCGAGGGCGATGGCGGAGTTGATGAAGATGACGAAGGCGACGACTCGGACTACGAACCTGATGAAGCGGATTCGGGAGGCTCAGACTCTTCTGACAGTGATTCAGGTGACTCGGAATCAGAGGATGAAGTCTCGGAAACATATGGACTCGGAGCCCTTTAACTTGCCGTACAGTGTATTTACTTGAAACTATCCGAGCATCCAGAGCAGTTCCCAGTGTGAGCCGGAACCCCTAAGGCTCGGAAGCGACGTAAAAAGGAGGTGCGCGTGGTTATCTCCTAAAATGGACAGCTTTCCAACCGCAGCTTAGGTAGATCTAGAAAATTTGAAACGGGGGGTATTTGTCCGGGCCCGGAATGGGCATCAGTTCAAATATGGTAATGGCCCAGCGGGCGTCGGCCCTCGGGTCGGAGTTCCCATCATTACTCTCCGCTCAACACTTGTTTTGACTCAAGCCTACAACGAACCACTTGCAGTTGCCACAGCAGACTCCTCGGCTGGTCGGTTCCTTCCACTTTCAGCACTGCCATCTCGTCCTCAACGTCTTCCGACGTACTCCGGTCCCGGTCTAGACTCCTCACCCTTGCCCTCAATTCCCCATCCCAATTGTCTCCTGACCCCTCTGTGGTGTCGTCGCTGTCGTCGGATACCTCTGAGTCGAAGGCTGTGTAACCATTGTCGTCGACATCCCCCTCATCTTCCGTCATCTGGTTGTTCGAAAGGTCGAGATGATGTCAGAATAATGATCAATTACGATGCGACAGTACTTGTACACGATGAGAATAAGTGAAATCCGAGCAAACGTGAATACAAAATGGATCATCGCGCCGGATCGGTGGAGGCGGGCGGTTGTGCAGCAGGAACCTCGATAACGACTTTCCCCACGGCGCGGCTGCTGATCACTTTCTCGTCCGCCTTGTGAACGTCTTCGAAGGCAAACACGGAGTCGGTGTGATGCTTGATCTTGCGTTAACACCTCTATATAGGGCCGAGTCTCCAGACCTTGCAGGATGGATTGTGGATGTTCCCAAAGTCAATCCCGGTCTCGCTTGCATCCTCCGGAAAATACTTACCGGAGTGTCGCGACCACAGTATGGCGGAAAGGATGAAACGGTCGACATGACGGAGGGCAATGGAGGGGGTGTCGACGACGGCGGGGGCACATGGTGTAGCCTCGGGTGTAGCGTACCAGATGACGACGAGCGGAGGCTTAATACCATATGTGGGATCACGCATCCCTATGTCTTTGTGTTTTCGATCATCAGCCAATGTCAGGAGAGCTTGGAGGATATCTGGCCGGATATGCGCCCATCTGGTCCGGCAATCTCCGTCTGGCCAGATCAGATTCGTGCAGTTTTACTGATGTTCCTACTATACGACCCGTTCTCTTGGTTCTGGGTCTGCTGCTGCAGCGCTGAACCTCGGTGACGGGTTGGTTGCGGGTGGATGTGGATGCGGATGTGGGGGAATTTTGGGAACGCAAACATGGGAGCTCCGTTTAATTTATACTCAGGCCGCACGGGATGCTTACGCATCCGCTCGCTGACTAAAACATGCGCGGCGTCGTTCTTGGGGCTCGACTCGGGGCTTCCAGAACTTTCTCTCAAGCACCTGACGAGCCAATGGGCACCTATCTTTACCTATTCTGCCGGTCGCACCGAAAAGTAAGTTTGGCAGCTGAGATCGTAGCTCAGTGGACTCTCGTCCGCTTTCGTTCATCAATATTGCAAGGAATCTGTCCTCGAGCGCCTCCAACTATGTCTCGATCCCGAATTCACGCTCTCGTGGATGCCAGTCGTTGACCCACGCGCTCTCAAACAATCAGGTACTTGTGTTTAGATATACTTGGTCCGGACGGACTGTCCGATGTGTGACATCCAGCGCAATCGACTTCCGGCAATGCGGAGAGACGACGAGAACGAGATGCGTAGGGGATGACGCTGATAGTTAATCAGACCCAGGGAGTTCGGATGGGTGTGTATTGAATACCATCAGTATATTAAATGGCTGTCCGAGTGTAAATCTAAATGGTTGGAACCCCGTGTAACAGATTTCGTAGGACTCGAAATCCTGAAATCCCCGTCACATCCCGTTGTAAATCTCCCCCTCAGCCGTAAATGGACTTGCGGGATTCGGCGCATCCTTACATTCCCGAATAAGACCCCACAAAATCTGATTACAAATCCTATCCAGTGCTGCGAGATTGTGACTAGATTTTAACGTCTCACAAGGCTTTGTAAGCAAGTGGTCGGGTCGTGCGGCGTAAAAGGTTTGCGACATTTTCCTGATGTTATAACCCCTGCCGACAGGAAACGCGCACACGCCCGGGCTGTTGCTGCCTAAGGAATGCATGTATCCTGGTAGTTGCGACGTCACGTTTCGTCCCAGCACCGAGTAATGGAGTCTTGTCCTGTCCGATGCCCCACCGTGACGGCGAGTATATTATCCAGTACGGGTAGCTGGCTTATGACGAGAATCGTACCACTACAGAAGGTGCCATGAGCTCATTTGTTTTGACCTACGGCGTACCTGAGGGATTTGGCGTTTAGCGGCCGATTGCACGTATCCAAAATTTAATGCCTCCCGGCCATGATGAAACAGTTCCCGTCACCGAATGGCTCTGCTCGTTCAAGGCGAGTCTCAATGCTATGGTAGGGCTGCCAGGACAGCCGCCCATCTCCGTCAAGATCCGAGTTAGGCCCTCACTCACAAAGTACGTACAAGGACACTTTCTCGCCGCCACGTTGAGCCCCGGCGATGGAAGCCAAATCACAACGGTCGAAGGGGCGAGACCGGACACTCTCCTCGATAGATGTAGCCATCGAAGCCATGAACCTCGCGAAGGAGGCCTCCAGCATTACACCCGCCAAGGCCGTTTTTGGCACCGTCAGTGTCCTTCTTGCGATGATCAGGGTATGCTCGCTCTTCTTCTGAGATGGAATTCTCCAGGTTCATGTTTGTCCAGGACTCGATGACCAATAAATTGGATTTCGTCGAACTCGGATTGGAATGCGCCGGCATCTGTAGGGCGCTTGACCGGGGGTTGAACGGAAAGAAACTGGATGAACTTAGTCGTTCCGTTTGCGATGCGATGGATCAATTGACGACGTGAGTAGAACAAGCGGTTCACGTTCCTGACCGTCCACTAACATAACCTCGGGTGCAGGACTGTGGCAGAGATCCAAAAGAAAATCATCAAGCAGAGAGGGAGAAATGCAACCTCTCGACTTTTCCATGCGAAGAAAGATAAGGAGACGATCGCCACCTGGAAGTTGGACCTCAGCAGAGTCCTTCACGTCTTTAACGTGCGTTTTGTTGTCTCTGTATGGATATCGCTAACCGTTCACTCGCAGACCGAACTTGCATTGAACACCCTCGTTGTTGTTTCAGACGTACAGCACGGTGTTGTTAATACCCACACCATGGTTTCTGACATTCACCGCAACATGATAAAAGGCCAGGAAGGGAATGACGATCAGCGTCGGTTGCCAGTGAGTGACACTTGTACTGCGTTACCACCGGATGATTAATGGCCACTGCTCCTAGACTCAAGCCAGGTAAGCGACCTCGGCTACCAATGCATCCAATATCTCATATTTGCATCTAGCAAACCGGGAGAATCGCCACCCCCACCACCAAGGGTCGTCTTCGGACGTGACGAGTTGATCGAGAAGATCGTTGGTCTGGTGGAAAACCTCACCCCACTCGCCCTCATTGGCACCGGCGGAATCGGCAAGACGTCCATTGCCCTGACCGTCCTCCATGACCATCGCATCAAGCAACGTTTTGACGATAACCGCCGGTTCATTCGTTGCGACCAGTTCCCCACCTCGCTAACCCACTTCCTCCGCCAGCTCTCCAGGGTGATCGGTGCAGGAGTCGAGAACCCCGAGAATCTGGCCTCCCTACGACTATCACTATCCTCGAAAGAGATGCTCATAATTCTCGACAATGCCGAATCCATTCTCGACCCGCAGGGGACGGACGCCCAGGAGATCTATGCTGCGGTGGAGGAACTGAGTCAGCTCAGTAACATTTGCCTTTGCATTACTTCCCGTATCTCCACCGTCCCCCCCGATTGCGAGACCCTCGACATCCCAACGTTGTCGGTGGAGGCCGCACGCGATGCCTTCTATCGTATATATAAGAGCGGGGAACGGCCCAATCTGGTCAACGATGTCCTGGAACGACTCGACTTCCATCCACTGTCGATCACCCTGCTTGCTACCGTTGCACACCATAGCAAATGGGACACGGACCGACTTACCAGGGAATGGGAGAGACAACGGACTGGTGTACTCCAAACCCACCACAACAAGAGCCTCGCCGCTACCATCGAACTCTCGCTCGCCTCCCCCTTGTTCCAAGAACTCGGTCCCGATGCCCGAGGGCTCCTCGGAGTCATCGCGTTCTTCCCTCATGGGGTCGATGAGAACAACCTCGAGTGGCTGTTTCCAACTGTTCCCAACAGAACAATTATTTTCGGCAACTTCTGCATTCTTTCCCTGACATACCGAAGCAATGGATTCGTCACGATGTTGGCGCCACTCCGAGACCACCTTTGTCCCAAGGATCCGAAGTTGTCTCCACTCCTCCGCACGACCAAGGAGCATTACTTTGATCGGTTATCGGTTGGCGTTTACCCTGGTAAACCCGGCTACGAGGAAGCGCGATGGATCAAGTCGGAGGATGTGAACGTCGAGCATTTACTCAATGTCTTCACGACCATTGACGCAGACTCGAGCCGTGTCTGGGATGTCTGTGGCTATTTCATGGAGCACCTCCGCTGGCACAAAACACGGCCTGTTATCCTGGGACAAACGATCGGAAGACTTCCGGACGACCATCCTTCCAAGCCACGGTGCCTGTTTGAACTCTCGCAGTTGCTGTACTTGGGTGGACGGTTTGTGGAGTGCGAGAGCCTTCTCAGACACGCTTTAGAACTCTGTCGAAAGCAGGAGGACGATTTTCAAGTTGCTCGAACATTGAGGGGCTTATCTGATGTGAACCGGCTACTTGGTTTCTTCAAGAAAGGAATACGACAGGCGAACGAAGCATCGGAAATATGTGAACGACTCGACGATATATTCGAGCAAGGCCAATGTTTCCGATCCCTTGCCGGATCGTTATACGCCTCCAACCAGCTCAACGCCGCAGAAGATGCCGCGTCCCAAGTGATCGACCTGTTCTCGGAGATAGGCGATCAATCACTGGTCTGCCAGTGTCACCGTACCCTTGGTGGTGTATACTACTCTAAGGGCAAGACGGAGAAGGCCATCAACCACTTCGAAGCGGCCTTCAAGATCGCGTCCTCGTTCGGCTGGTACGATGAACTGTTTTGGACCCAATACACCCTGGCGCGGGTGTTTCTCGGCAAAGACAAGTTTCACGACGCTAACGTTCACGTCCAGCGTGCCAAGTCAGATACGGGCGATGTTCCGTACCGTTTGGGTCGCGCGATGTGGCTACAGGCTGAAATTTGGTATGGACAACGCAGGTTCGAAGAGGCTAAGTCCGAGATTTTGCGCGCCGTCCAGGTTTTCGAGAACCTTGGGGCTACGAGGGAACTGGGTGGTTGTAGGGACCTCGTCTGTGTCATCGAAGAGGACATAGAGGAGCTGTCTGCATCTGGCGAACTTGATTCCAACGTTAACGGTGGGCGCTATAAATGATGCTTCTACGCACACCGCTGATTTTCCATCAGCTCAGGGAACTGAATGACACTATCGATGATTGCCTCAATTCTATGCCGTTCCAAATGCACAAAAAATAAATATGATCGCGCACGTGCCTAGGGTACATCGCGCGCACCCAATTTCGCGCATCGTATATGTCTCCCACCCATCGCACAGGTGACCTGACTTCCCCGGGATGGCCTCCCCATCCTGCCCTGAACTAGGCCAAGGAAGGGGGATTGCGTCGTCAATTTTAATACCATTTAGTTTCGAGGGGGTGTGGCCGTTTCTCTGTCGGATGGAACAGCCGGGGGATTAAGTATTCGGTGACGGCACCTATAGACACGTAGCACGATGGGTCCATACCTTCCCTATATTACCTTGTGGCTTGCTAGCGACGGAAAATCTCCGAGCTGGAAAAGAAACACGGACAACCTTCCTATTGGCGACCGCAGGGCCACGCCAGTGGCCAGCTCTCTCAGACCAGACTCGCGCCTGCGGATCCCCCTTTATTTAGGTCAAAACTAGGTAGTAAGGTAATTTGATACTTGTTTACCGCACTGAGAGGCCGAATCTCAGGCTCAACGGGATACTCAGTACTCGTTTGAAAGTGCCGGAGTAATTGCGGTCACCAACAGCGGGCTGCCGCTTCCGAACATCGGCATTCCCCGGGGACCGGTAGTGATCGGATCATGAAACCCGGGTAATCCCACGGCCGTTCCGTCCGACAGAAAAACGGCCGCACCCCCTCGAAACTACCTCTAA
>Ga0307511_10003442_pt1 | contig 16270 bp, 7 predicted proteins | sample 13_EM_MG_FD_200266 | JGI IMG/M metagenome (GOLD analysis project Ga0307511, IMG submission 200266) | Populus trichocarpa ectomycorrhiza microbial communities from riparian zone in the Pacific Northwest, United States - 13_EM | ecosystem: Host-associated > Plants > Roots > Unclassified | place... | reverse complement strand
ATAGAATTAAAAAAAAAAAAAAAAAGGGGAATGAAAGAAATTCAAAAGTAGAGCTCTTGCATTGTTAGCTTTTGGATTTTGACAGTTTTTTTTAAAAGTGCCAATTTCTGTGATGTATGGTGTAGAACTATACTTAGCTTAGCCTTCCGCATCGATATATAGATTGAATACTGGATTTCTGAAGGCTGGAAGCTAGGCTGGAAGCTAGACACTGGGCTGGATGCTGATGAATGCTGGGGCGGACGCTGGGGAGCTAATTGCTGCAGTACCAAATATTATAAGCAATACGGAGGCGCAGAACAAAAGTCTTTTCCCTTTCCTATTTGAGAATACTGGGCTTGGCAGAACATATGCATCTTTATTTCGCATATGCAAGACAATAGTGCATCGGCCAGGCCTCCTCCTGCTCAATTCTCTAAATTTCACTTGAACTCCCACAATTCGCCAGCTATGCTTTCCACTCAATTCGCCAGTCACCTTAGTCTGGTTTAGCCACCCCAGTTATCCCTCCCTTTCCATTCCTCAGGGTCATTTCCACAGATACATGCTGACTGACTCATACCCAGGTGGCGAATTGCGGTCTCTTTGAGAGACCCTTGAATGGAGGGATAGCTGTAGTATTGGATTGGACGATAGTTGGGGGCTTGCGTAGGAGGCAGTGGGCGAGGAGAGCCTGGTCAATGCAATAATACTTTGCATAAGCCCAGCCAAGGTGCATATTTTACGAGTATATGCGCGCATATGCTGCCAAGCCCCATATTCCGAAATAGGAATGGGAAAAGACTTTTGTTCTGCGCCTCCGTACATCGGCGCCCATTACTATTTCCCAACACCCCCGGGTGAATCTACTTTTCAGATATTAGTGAATACTAGTTTAGGTGTTAGTTCTCCGGAATGCTATGTACTCGCAAAAGCGACCAAGGCGTCACTAGTTACCCTGAATCTGTACTCTCACTAATTATAGTTATAGGGTCGCTGGAGCAGTGGCCAGGGCTGGAGGTCGGCTCACGGATTGTGGTGTGAGCTGCGAAACAACAACGTCTTGTTCTGTACTCGTCTAATATCTCTGTGGGCCGTTCGTCGTATCCATAGTTTCGGCGATCGGCCCCACACAATATTGGGGTTGCCTAAAACTCTTGAAACGAGAGAGGGTCAACAAACTTGAAATTTAGCAATGGAGTAGTCCCGTATCAGGCTCCACTTGCACTAGAGAAACAAGTCCCCGACCGCTATACTATTGTTCTGCGAGCTGTGATACTTGAGCAGCATTATCTTCTTCCATCATGACGTAAACTACTGACCTAGCTGCTTTCTTGCATACTTAGTAGGGTCTGGGTCAAAACCCATGGAGTTTGAGAGGCCAAGTGGATACATATACTGAGATTCCGGCTCTCTATCATTATTTAAGGGGGCGAGTATTTCGATAAGTCAGAGGATTGGAGATTCTACTTGAATAGGATAATTTAAAAGGTGTTACGGTAATGCGGATTGAGTGCCAGTGTGGAGCGAACACTACTCTCAACTTGGATGCACTGTACCTCTTAGTCTGACTTGTACATTTCTCTAGATCTTCATGAGTGTAAAAAATCCACCAGCTACAAATTAATTACCCTGAACTAGATGAGTGTGCGTCTTAACATTTTTAGCTGCAAAGGGGCCATGCAGCCAGCTTAGCCAAGGCTGAAGGGGTCAGCCCACCTCGCAGCCTAGCAATGTATACTATCTCCTCCTCACAGGCAAAAAAGAAGTCTCGCAGCAGGTAGTCGAGACGGGCCTCGCTCTATTTATGCCTCCAAGTATGTATTGTTAAGTTTTGTTGCTCCCTTGTTAACAAACACCCTACCGGGTCCAAGCACCACCCTCCCGAAACTGGTACTCTTGTTCTATATACTTTGTATACCTCTTTGTAACCATAGCGAGTGCTTTGAGCTTTTCCATCGTGTAGGGCTGTAAATTTTAGCTAGACTTCCTATTGCTATATTTCATGATTATAGAGTTCCAATTTTCGTACCATGAGCTCGCTGCACAGGCCTCCATTCAAAATTCCGCCTCTTGGCTCTACTAGCACTCAATTTTCCACTGACTCGTGCTCTAAAAGGATATCCAGGAACTGACTCCTACTCCCTCGAGACCCTTCTAGGGAGAACCCCCAAAAAAGAAAAAAAAGCCCTTCCATTTATATATTCCTGGGTGTACAACCCTTACCCCCTTCCCACCCCCCTCGCCCACTCCTTCACCACCCATCGCGCATCCAGCTTCACCCATGATTTAACTCAAAGTAGCCCCTCTAATTCTTCTTCTAGCACTTCTATTCCTTGTCTCAATGCCCACACCGGTGACTCGGTACGGCGATGGAGCTTGTTCAGCTCATCTCGCAATAGGGCATTAATCCCTATTTTGATATGATTCGCCAGTTGAGGTTCTCTAGGCAGCGGTCCTAAATATAATTTACCGTGTGGCCCGAAGCCCTCCAACTAGAGCCACAACGATTCATGCCTTGGAGGCCGACAGTGCACCCTAGACAACATTCCTTAGATACTCCACTTCCTTATTCCCTCTTTCTCTAGAAATAGAGCCAAAAGTAATTCGTAGCGTAGGACAGCATGCACTTGCTGGCCGGGGGTAATAAATTTATCATCTAACAAGATATTACAATCGTTAGCTATTCCTTATCCTTTGCTTTGGATAGTGTTGAATCTGCACATGCTCACCTGAATTCTTTCCCCATTCCGCTAGTAGCTCCTCTTTTCCAAGGGGTAAATATTGCCCACCTCCAACCCACGACATCGAAAGCTGCTGTAAAAATTGAAACCAATCTTCCTCCAGCTTTATTGTTCTCCTAGGTGGCGAGGATAATATATGGCACCTCAGTTTTATTGGCACTTTCTCTTTCTTTGCTGGTTCGATGAGTGCCCGGTATAAAATTTCAATACCATGGGAGTAGGCCCCAACCTTCCCAAGGTCCACGCTCAACTTCTCTTTTACGCTACCTTGCAATTTGCTCATCTTTAGTACCACCTTAAACAATACCGAGGCGTGTAGTTTGTCGCAGATATTTGACAGCTTTGAGAAGCTGGACACATCAACCCCACTCTGGAGGTCCCTTGATATCTTCTGTAACTGGATAGAGAACACATTTGCAACAGGGAGTCTTAGCTGCCTTGCTGCATCAATAACCGCAATATCTCCAGTTCTTTCTCTTGACCCTTCGCCGGTAATAGCTTTGACCATAGCGGTAGGATTCTCGAAAATGCTACTATCCCAAGGTTGGAACTCCTCTAGGTCCATATCCTCCAACTCAGTTGCAAGATCTTCAATTGCCTCCATAACTGCAGCCAGTGCCTTGAGCCGCTTCTTCACTTTTTTCAGACAAAAGGGCAAAATAGTGTTTAAGGCTGCCTCCTTAAAGGCAGAAAATCCCGACCATCGACACAAGATATCGCCCTGGTAAAGCCCCAAGAGCTTCATCATATGTTCTTCACCTGCAAGCGTATTTTGGTTTTTCGCTACATATATCGTAAGGTAGCCTGGTTTAGGGTTATGAAGGCATGTTGCACATACATCCCCCTCTGCCTCCGAAACCATGAACAATGAGAGCAAACCAGCGAGTGGGAGGTTCTGTACGATTCGCAGGCGGTCTAAATAGTGGAGGTCGGCTATCTCGTCCTCAGATAGGAATACATCTCCACTGCCAGGTCTCGTAGCGATAGGACGTGATGCATAGATTTGTCCCAATCACTGACATTTCATGTAATGGTCGAAATCTTCGTCTCCGATATCCTGGGCCACCATGGTTGCACTTTGCTGTTTATGTATTAGCTATAAATATTATATATCAGTACCCTTAACACTTTGAGAATTGCAATACCTATGCTATAGCTATTTGCATGGTTTCATGCCCGTCGGTAGAACCCCCAGGCCAAGGTTCAAAAGATAGTCCACCACTGATACCTTGTTCACCCAACCCTTGGTGATCTTCGAAGAGTCGATATAATTGATACCCTGTTGACCAATGTGGTTCAAGAAACTGTCATAGTCACGTAATAGTTTGTCGTAGCTTTCCATTAGGGTTAACTATACTGGAAAGCTTAGCAAGAGGTACAAACTTTAATTTGGTTTTCTTTCTGTTATAATTGCTCCCTCAGCTCTTTCGATCCTTCCAAGCGATAGAAGGCATTGACTGTTGGCATTTTTGAGGGAGAATATACATATGATGTCAAGGTCATGATCTATTTGTCGGACATCTCAATACATGAGGATTAATGGTTATTCTACCAAGGCATTGAGCTATGCACACCCTTAAGTGGTACTTATGTTTCTGAAGCATCGTGATAGATCTCAGAATCTGATTGTGATTGGCTGGTCACAAGGCATCCTTAAGAAATTACATCGATGTCATATACTATAGTATCAATACGAGTACTGAATTACCAAAAAAAAAAAAAGCTTCAACATGGCATGCGTATCGTGGGACCACAATTTTTGCTAACTGCTCGTGCACGTGTAAAATGTCGGGCTTGGCTTTCTACATGCCCAAAGCCAAGGCCGACAATTTCAACGCTAGCCCAATCCTTGGCACAACCTGGAATTTCATATATAAACCCTCCATCCCTCCTTCCTTTCCATTTCTTTTTCTTTTCTCTTCATACTTACCTTGCGCCAAGCTCTTCGCTCATAAAAGTTGAGCTTCGAGCACAGGTCTAGCATTGCACACCGCTGGACTCTTGTGTCCGTGAATGGCCTTCGGGTCACTTCGGGCGCGTAGTTTTTGATTTACAAATTTCTTGGTCTTGATTTATTTCGAGGTTGAGTATGAAGAGTACTTTTTTTTGTTGCTTTCTGGCCGCTGTGCTGGGGAGTAAGAAAAAGATGAAAGAAATAATTTACTTGCTCATTTGCTGGCTAGTCTGAATTGGTCTTTTTTTCCTCTGTCACAGTCTGCTAGTCTCTCACCTCGCTCGTTGCTGTCGATCTCTTTCGTCTCTCTGTCCTGTTGGCTTGTGTGTCTGCCATGCTCGTGTATATTGCAACTTTATATAACATTGATACCCTTATAAGTCAGGAGACTTCCGTATAATATTCATAGCTAGTGGGTAGGTTCGAGTCCAGGTTAGCTGTCCAGATATCTTTCACAATTCAACAGCATACGTGCGAAGCAATGCACGTGCGTTCCACGTGGTGGGTTATGAAGTAAATCATAGATATATACACTATTAGAGAGACTTCGGCAAAAGGTTAGCAGGATCGGATACATCATACCACTCACTGCATGCTTCCATTCGCCTACATAGCCCATAGTGCTTCCACTCCCTCTACTTTCTGTATATTTAGGAGCCTATCGAATGGCGCCGTCATGAAGCCCTCGTTTGCTACGTGAGGTCCTCTAGTCTAACTTTACACCCGGTATACCCATCGATCCGGTCTCGACCAGGCGCATTGATCCCATAATTTCCTCTCTTACTCGAGTATAAACCCAGTGGGGCTTGTACGGCCCAGAGGTTGGATAATCTGGCCGGGTACCCACCCGGGGATGCGTACACTCATCATATACGTAGGATAATTATGAGTACTGATTTACCCCCCCCCCAAAGGGGGGTATAAACCCACTCAGCCACGAGGGCCTCTCTCCTGGTGCCCGCTTGTGCTTACATAGCCAATAACAGAAACAAGGCTCACATACCCCTGATGATGGTGGAGATATCGAGATAGCGCAATGTACACAGGAGAATATACGACGACGTTCTCCTAGTCATAGCCAGCTATGAGAGCTCGAATTCAGGTGCGTTTTTTACCAAGCTACCATTAACCAAATGCACCCACCCAGGCTACCAGGGTAAGTAGGTAGACCTTGAACATGGTTATGGTATATCAAGAAACAGCTGTTGGGTGGACAAGAACAGTCGCTGATCGACTAGATTCTCTCCAGGCCTGGTTAAAAGAACACAAGCTCCAACATGGGCCATGACAAGCATACATAGGAATCAGGATCTAAATTCTAGATGGTCTTTTTTGTCCGCCAGGTCTAGAAGTGCTTTGTGCCGCCATTAACTGCTGTCCTTCACTGTTTTCTCTTTTTCAATGGCATCCAATCTAGGCGGTTGTACGTACTGCAGCTGGGAGGGATATAGAGCAACAATAAGGGTAATTATAAGAGTACGATATTTAGGGGGCGTCGTGAATGGTCTTATAGTCGATAGAAAGGGTCGAAACCAGGGCTCTGGCTTTGTTCTAATTTAACCGACCAGGCAGAGGTCACGCCACATGGCGGGACAATATAGACCCCCTGGGCCCATACCGTTACTTCAGCCGACCTAACCGGGAATCTCCAATGCTTATTCAAGCAATCAATAGATAGTCTTATTTTTTGGGCAAACAAGTTGGTCTTTTTCTAATAACTTTAGAGTGTGTTACTGTCAAGGTGAATTTTGGTTCCAGACTAGATTTTGGTGGGATCCCGCTTAGCTCTACCATGACCCCAGGGGAAAGAATAGTCTTATGCCAAGCCCGTCATCTACTGGGAGCAGTGAGGGGGATGTTATTTGGGGTTGTGCCCTAAGGGACTTAGTCATCATCAGATTCTCGTATTTCCTGCACAGTGTTTCGAGGGTCTGGGCACGAGGTATCGCTGTAAATAATGATGTTTAGATCATCCTTTTAGACTAATCCTTCCCTTTTACTCTCATGCAGGTATAGGTACTCCAGTCTCCAGTATTGTTCTAGTTGTAGAGTTGTCTATAACTGCATCCATTCCCGCGGTACCGGCACCTATACGAAGTACTAGTTACTATCTACCGTGGACACCGGAGGCACTAATATAATTATCATGTGCACCCGGTGCACTCTAGTATGTGCAATGTGGCATACACACGGCTATCGGTATCTAGTGATGCATGTGGTCTATTTAAAAAAAATGGCATCTACCTATGCATGTAGACTACGTGTTTGGCTTTGTCCCGAACTTAAACCTATAGGTAATCTAATGTACGATCTGGCCATGGGCCCAGAGCGATTGAATTCCTGGATGACATATGTGCATGATATCACACGACATAGATTCAGCTTAAAGAGATATCGACAACAGCTAGCTACGTGAGAGCGATCTTCTAAGACATCTTAAAGCATGGCCAATTGCATCAGGGGATTTGAGCTACACAAAAACCGCTTTTGTGTATGACTTTGGCTGATCGACGTCGACGCAAGCCCGAGGCAATATGTAACTATAGCACCGTTCGAATCTGTAAGCTCATGAGCTTTATTCTAAGCACCCGTTTTCTGAAACTGACCTGTCATGTATAATTTCATGCTGTTTTAAGACAACAGCTCTCGAGTCTGCAATCCCACGACACGTACGATCGACTTAGACGTATATGGCAATGTAAAACACACCTCAATTGCAAGCTCATGATTATTGGCATCAGCTCAAAGACATATAAGTACTTCCAACACCTAACTCCAGGACTGTGCAATACCACAAGTATGTAGCCTTAGACTTTCTATGTGGGGAATACCTACAGCTAGATATCTCGTGCTCTAGCGTGTAATCGCGCTTAAGGTAGCGGGATGCGAGCCATCACGGCCCGGCTGCTGGCCGGCAGCTTCATATATCAGTACACGGTCCCATGTTAACTATGACTCGGATACTTACGCTGCCAGCCAGCCTTAGTTATACCGTATGTGTTACACACGGGTCGGGGTCGTTTCGGCCCGAGGTACAAACTGCACATTCATGCACTGTAATGCCAATGCAATCCACCCATCATCCCAACATCTACCTATATGACCCTCGAAGGAATCAACCTCATGGTCTGCCGGTGCCCGGTTTCTGTGCCACGCTAGATCCTCAAAAGGAAGATGTGCATTGCGTGTACATGTTGAACTTGAGTTAGTGTTTCAATCGCTCTACCACTTGACCCTGGTGTGTGTATAGTCAAGGTACAAATATACTAGTAAGTATATATTTATAGATCTAGAGTACATGCACATGGATATCCGAATGTGAGCGGGTGTACATGAACATACCAATGTGAGATTATGGGTAAATCCTGGCACGAGAACGGGTAAGTACATACTGATCCACCTCAGTTTCTCCCAAAACTATATTTGACAGATGCTAGATAAATATTATACCCCATACTTACCCTAATAGGTGTGTACAATCCAGGCTCGGGTGTTGTGACTACCGGGGAAACTGGTGAATAAGACTCCTTGTCGAAAATCCTGACCCTGCGCTTTTGTGATAGCCAGGTTACTATTTGTGGGCTCTAATTCTAGAGTTATGTCTCAAGAATCGACAAAGGTCCTATTCACTAGTTTTCCCGGTACATACTGTAAATACCGGTATATCTGGGCTCGAAAACTGCTTTAGTTTGTTTACCTGCACCACGTGCTTACAGTAATATAACTTACCTACATGGCCAGCGCACCTCCAGTGGGCATGCCTACACATACCGACGGGAGCTTGCTTCCTGTGGCGCATGCATATTACAGTATCTCTAGATCTGGAGGACTAGCTTTGATCGACTCGGAGGTTCTCTTGGGTGCTGGGCCGTGGGTTCAAAGTATAACATCGGCTAAATTGAGTTAATTGAATTGCAATTGGGCCTTGTGAACACACGACCGCTGAAAGTTGATATCAACCTAGTTAGCTGTTCCAGCCCCCTAGAAAATGTTCATATCTCTACATGCTGTGTGTGATACCATGTTCGGAGGTTACATTTCAACACATTTCAACACATTTCAGGGCTGTGATAGATTGAAATATGAAGAAAATCGATATAGACATCTTATCTTGAAACAAAGTTCACGCCTCAACACCCTAGCCATTCCATTATAATAAAAAATACCCAGAATCCAACTTTATTGCCAAAAAAAACTATATTAATTTTGGAGGAGCTCGCCCCTGGCAAGCTGACTGATACATTGGGAGGAACTTCAGCTAGACATTGGTCTTCCTCGGTTATTATTTTATACACACGCATTATCGTGCTGATCTTGCTTGATGTAACGGCCTGGCATGCGTAGTAGCACAGGTGCTTATATTCGGGGTGCTGAATGAGCTTAGTGTTGGTCTTAAAGCTGTATAAAATATAATCTGTTCATGAACACTATGATGGAATTGGTTGCTGATGATTACGGTATGTCCCTCATGCCGGAGGGGTGGAAGGTAGCCGGGACTATGAAGACACCTCTAGACATGAAACATAAAAGGTTATGTGGATACCGTTCCACTTGCATATGCAAACTCTCACAACCGATTATCTCAACAGCAAGTGATGCATGCGGCTGTAACACCCACGCCTAATCGGAACAATTACAACATGGAAATGGCACCCTCGCATTCTGTAACTACAAATACAACGCTGCATGACAAAACTGGTATATCGTAGCTTAAACTGCATATGCATAATTGAGTACCTGCCTGAAGTTGATGGTATAGTAGAAGATTCCGCCCCCCATGTTATCGTGCCTCTCCACAAACAGCACATCTCCCGCAATCAGGTGAATTCCAGTATTCCCCACCACTTCTGCACTTCCAAGAGCCTGTATATGTTTTCGGGTTTAGGACATTGGCGCAGACGGAGCAAGTGATGCTAGAAGGTAGGTTGATGGTGGAACAGGCCGCACAGGTAAAAGTAGGTGGTGTAATTGCTCGAAACCGAGTTCCTTCTTTGTTACGTGCAGGGCCCTGCTGGGCCCTTTCTCCTTTTTCATTTCCGCCTTGAAATGCTCCCATTTTTGGAACACTCTTGTTCATGTGTGTAATTTTTTTACCTAAAGCCGGCGAGTCATCGGTGTCGTCGATATAAATGATTGATGGGGTCTTAGCCCTGCTTTCTACCTTGGACAGGAAAGTGTCTAGGGTACCTTTCGGCTCCTTCGGTGATGGGCCTGAAACAACTTGGGGCTGCGTGTCTGCCTCTTCCATGTTAGATATTCCACCGCCTTGGCCCCCGACTGTGGCACACCCTCTCAGTTCCTGCCATTCTCTGTCTCGCTCCTCCTCATAACTAGCATCTTCCTTAGCACTGACAGGCACTAGTCGTTTCCCACCACCAACGTCCACTGCATCCTTTTCGTCTTCCTCATCGTATTCCCATCTATCCTCCCATTCTGAACCTGTGCTCTCCTCATCCTCACTTGGTACTTTCTCTTCACAATCCTCCTTCTTCACAATCTCAAATCGTTTCAATGCTGCTGCTGCCCTCAATTCCCTACTCCGTTTGCTACTGGCTATTTTTGGTGCCTTTGCAGCAGCTGTTGTAGGTGCCTTACGCTTCCCTGATTCTAATTTGACTCGTTCCGTATCATCTCCACCAAGCTTCTCCCCTTCCCCTGTACCGAACTTACGCTCCTTCCGGCGCTGCTGTCTCTCAGCATATGTAATCTTTCGTTTCGGAGCACTTGTTTGTTGACGCCGACGGGCTCGATATGTTCCACCACAGAGAGATTGGGGTAGCTCATTCTCGGACAGAGGACGGGAATGTAAGAAAGGTTGATTGGAGTTTAGAGCACGACCAACAGACCAGAAGCCTTCACCGGTGTAACCTTTGACGTGCAGGGCGTGTAGCTCATTGGCGAGCTTGTTCCGTACTGACCAAAATGCACCAGAGTGATTCTATCAAGGCCGGAAAATGGGTCAGTAAGAACGAGAAAAGGCGTGGCGAGTAGCCAACATCCTGATGATGATATGATACGGACCATTTGCAATATATGAGCTAGTTCATGTATCTGTTACGCAGGGAGGTCAACACATATACACTGTGACAGGAGCCTTTTGTAAGAGAATACCATGGTATATTGGACTTGTTCGAAGGAGAGCCACATATGTGTTCGAGGGTGTTTGAGTACTAACTGTATACATTCACCGGCATTGACTATTACCCCAGATTAATCTCTGAATTTTGTCTTGAATAAGACCGCTACGTACAGTTCCGGCCCCAGAACTCCATGTTCGGGGGAAACTCCTCGAGCCTAATGGATACACAACATCAAATAATCAGCCAACAGAAATACCCCTCCTCCAACCATGGGTGAAACATACGACATGACATTTAGGTGGTTACTCCGCATTATCTAGCAATCCACAGCTGTCAGAACGAGATCCACATTCGGCTCACCAACCCCTGAAGGTTGGGTGTTGTGAGGATCTGTACCGGAACGACTATAGCAGCAACTCTTTCTAAGAAATCTTGGGCAATAGCTTTGTCCGGCCCTTCAAGAGGTTTGATAAAGACGATCCGGTCATTTGGTTGCCGCCGTCGGGCATTAATGCCTGTCCTCGAAGCTCATTAGCTAGCTCTGGGGCTGGCGGAAGCGTAGATTGAAGGTCCGAGGCCTGGGACTGGAGCTGGACTCACGCTCAATACCCAGTGGCATATTCTTGACTCGTATGTACTCCAAATACCGCTCGACGAAGTGGTGCACAAGGACTGAATCTCAGGATACAAGTCGTGTTGATGAGTAAAGGCGCAAGGATTAAAGCATTACGAACTGGGCAGCATATGTTATTCCTTGGCATGAATAAGTTACGACACCAAGCAAACAAACAAGCAGTAGTGCTCAGGAAGTGATGACAATAATGACAGAACAAAGAAACCAACACCATACATACGTATCTACCGGAGTAAACAAAAAGCAACAAATGAAAACCCGTAAGTTCAACAAACTTGCAAATCCACCTTAAGTTAACGCCAGCCCAATGCCTGATTCCGCCTCAACAAAAAGGCGGAGTGTTTACCAACCAGGACAAAGGTGTGACTGCTCAATCCCCTGAAACTTCACTTCCTCTCCGCTCCTGGTGCCCTTCAATTAACAACTCCCTAAACTGCTCCTACCGTCGTGATCCCCTTTAAGTTTCCTCCACTAATTACCCATTCCTTACTGCTCTGCAATGTAGACCGCAACAAAGTACTATGCTATATTTATCCAAGCCGTGGTAACCCTTGTGGTGCTAAAATTCCCCTTCCCCACCTACCATACTTGCGTTGACGCTCCAGTTGTATGCGTCACTTCGCCCTTCCTCTGACATGCCATTTGATTGACTGTTCATCCACGAAACGTTTTCCTCATTAATATTATTGAATAGAGTTGCCCAGATACGTCTAAGTTCTTCTGAATTCTCGTGCGTATTGTTCGTGGAGGATTCGTATGGTGGTTGGAGGAAAGGGGCCTCAAAAGGGGTTATGTAACCTATTTGTTGCAATGAATTTTGGGTATTGAAGTTCATTGCACCCGGCTCAAAATCGGAGTTTAAACATGCCAAGGTCGTCAATAGCTGAACTGGCTGTTGAGGTGTGACGGTGGGAAATATATATGGATCTTGCATATTGTGGGTCTGAGCAATAGGACGATTCAGGTTTGTCCAATTCAAAGTATTCGAATAATGTCCTGGTAATGAGTCCCCTGATTTCGCGGAGATGAGGGTATGCCCTGGAAGAAGTATTCCGAAACTCGACGAAATTGGAGCGGAAGTTGGTACCTGAGAGGGAGGCGGGAGGTGGTAAAAGTCCAGAGACGATCCCCGCCACGAAGAGCCCCCGTACCAATCAATATTAGAAGTATTGGCTCTGGGAACTGTGATGGCAGGTGAGAATAGTGCCTCATCGTACCACAGAGCAGTTTCTGATAGTGTCCTTAGTTGTTGGGACATATCAGCCTCGCCCTCTGCGCCCAGTAGAGAAGGAGTAGCCTTTGGCGAGATTGGCCAGGTATCCATTGTAGTTATACGGATTAGGTCTGGAATTTCTACTTCGAGACTCGAGTTATTGGATCCGTATAGAGGAAATTGCACGGACAGAGATTTGTCTGCAGTCGTTTTCGGGTCGTCTTCACTTGCAAGCACCAAGTTTTCGAGAGCTGCTATCGAAGGTCTGCGTAAATGGACGGGGTGCGGATGCTCCATTTATATAGATAGTGGTGCTTGAGTAATAGCGAAAAAATGATGCAGCGCCGGAGGAGTGACAATTACACATCTTTTATTATCAACAGAGTAACGTGGGGTCACATTTTGGCTGTTCATTAAACTACCACATTGAGAAAAAACTGTATATGACTTAGAAAGTTCCACAGTCATTCATGTTCGAATCAGGTAGACCTACATGTGGCTTCCCTTGCGGAGTCTCGACTTCTTTGTTCTTGGGTCGACCACAAAGCGCCATCCATCAAACGAACTCTTCAGCCCTGCCAACCAACAAACCAACTCCACAACTCGTTCACTTCAGAACTCGTAGGCGGCCTCAGTGGAACGGATGGGTGGGTACTCTTACTATTTGGTATCGTTAGCCAATTCGTTACCACGCCAGCGGCTAGAACCGAATGAAGACAAATGTGGAGGTTAATCATACCACAAAACCAACTATGCTGCAGCCTCCCATCGCTTGCCTGCTTCACCCAGTAATTACCAACCGGATTCTTGCTGTGGTATAATTTCTTCTATCCTCACTTATTGCCCAGGGCTGTTGCCAAATGCAGTCGGAAGCTGTAACTTCCTGCCCCATCACAAATACTTACCGGTATATAGAGACCAGATCATGACACTGTATTCGGAACTAGTCCCCACTGTGAGCAGTTGTCAAATGAGATAGGACTGTTTCATGCACTTGGCAGTGGTTGGACGAATAGATACAGACCTTGCGCCTATGCAAGCCTAGGTAGCTAGATACTGTAGATTCCGCGTACTAGTGCAACGCCATAGGGCAGGTGGTCTGAAGGGAGGATGGTAGCGATGTTTCATATATTTATATATATAATATGGAGCGAGACTGATATACTGTAATACTGCATAAGCTGGGAATGAAGGCTCATTCTTGTTCTCGTGCCCCTTGACATCTGCTACGTTGAGGTGTTTCTTCATTTCAGTTTATGCAGTAGGTGGTCCCACGAGCATCTGTACTCATTTTGGCCCACTACCAACAGTTGCCAGGCGGGTGCGTCTAAGTAATTGTTCTTGGTTAGTAGAAAAGTCCAGCCTAGAATATTTAGATGCACTGACCCTATTCGATACTGTTGATACTGTTGCTTCGAAGGTTATATGTCTGTATTATCATAACCTGTATACTCCATGGAGCATGTCAGAAAAGCAACTCCTTTGCGACTTTGCATTTTCAAAGCTCGGGAGTATCGGGGGTACTCAGTTGACCGGCTGAGGCTCATGAAAAAAAACCCAAAATAAGTAAACCACTGAGCCCACCGGATTCATGTGCGGCCACTAACTGCCAGATATCGTCTTTCTGCAATAGTAAGATCGACGCGTCACGTGGCGTAGAGGCTGCTAGAGTGTCATTTCTATGCTAGCTTGGTCAGCTGTGCTTCGTTATGGAATGAATGATGACCTGCCCTAGATCGCCCCACGAACGCGTATTTAGATCCACGAGGCATGTAGTCGAAGGGAGCCCCCTGTTCAATATGCGGTACTGTTGTAGCTTTGATACTAACGTTAAAGAAAAAATGGGGCTTTAACTGAGATCGGCTCTGTAGGTCTCTCGGTTCAAGAAATACTTAGGTACTCGGCTTTGAAGTCGCTCCCCCTGGGCCTCTCATCTGAACATCCGGTTCGCACACTCAGCAACTTCTTCAGAATTAGCAAGGCCATAGAGGGGAGGGGGTCGGGAAATAGACTCACTGCATGTTCAATATCCTTGATATGCAGTAGGTGAACCCAATATGAAGAGGCTAATCGATAGCCTTAGTATACCCCTGTGTTTACCCTCCATCGTTGGTGCCCGCTCCAGTCGTCGGTTTGCCCCTTTCCACATGGAGGGGAAAGAAGAGTATAGGGCGAGGGCCGAATAATATTCGAAGACAGCAAAAACACGTACAGAGGTTGCTCGAAGTGTACCTCGCACATGCACACAGTCTAAAGTCGATATCAGACCGACCTCAACCTAGCTATACAAAGCCTATGTCAAAAGGGCCTCTCCAGCTGGTTACCTCTATTCCCTGTGGCTCTACCCTACACATCTCCAGGGAAGATTTGCCAGTCTACCGTAGCATTGAAGTCCTGGTGATTGTTAAATGCCCTATCTTTTGGTGATTAACTGGAGGCGCAGATGAATAGGCATGGGGAAAGGCGATGCTGTATCACGTTCAACATAAGTCAGGTATTCGACGTGTTATAATACTGTGGCCAGGAGATGCAAGCAGCTATCGATGCGGTGGTATCCAATGGGCACGACGCTACGAGGATACTTGAGTAGTATCCTGCTATCGCCACTGATGCTTAAGCTTACTAAAATACTTGTGGATTACGGTAGATGACGTTTCTGAGTTATATGAAGAAGTGATTTGCCATGGGCTTCAACGAGCATATTCAAAGTCTTTGTGCTTGAAACTCATGCCAAACATATCACTGCAACTGCCAGAGAACGGGTGCTGATCACGTACCCGCTCACAGAAGTCACTCGCGTATTCGCTGAGCTCTCGTTACTTGCATCATCCTGAACCAAAGGATTCCACGCCTACATATACTTCTACTCCTTGCCGTATCAACCACCTATCGTGCTCAAGGGGCAGGATGAGCGGAGTTGCTGTACATTACATGAAATGAAGCTGGAACCAGAACCATCGAAGGGAACTCCATGAGACTACATAGAGCGCCGGCTCGCAAGACATAGACCTTTTGACAGAACAAGCATCCTCGCTCGGGGCTGCGATATTTATGCGGAAAGCAAGGTTCCCATGGTTCGCCCCATTGCAAGCCGCAAGCAATGACATCAATTTCTCAAGCTGACACTTGATAACCAGACTATCTAAAGCTGACAATGCAGGAGCCCCACCTGTTATTCGCTCATCAGAAAATGCCACCTTCAATAGTAGGTAGCACCAAGGTGGTCAACAACAAGAATTAGGACCTAGGCTCGGGCACAAAGCTCTGAGACTGGTGCCATCGGTACTAACTATAGATTGTTCATCGAAACGAAGAGATCGGTGCTCTGGGTGCAGCATCTCTACTTAATCATTATTAAGCTGATGTTGGTCCAGTTCAATGTGCGCGTTGAGATTACATACAGGTACATACAGAGCCTCCTTTTCGTCTAGTTGGTTCCACGACTCCAACATATCTAACAACTTGATATTTTATGGTCAATTAGCAATCATGTGGGAATGGAAGGCATATTCACCCTCCTCTACGAGGAGTTGTGCAACCAGACTAATCCACCTTTAGGTATACAGTCGAACCTGTCTAAATGCATCAATTCCGTCAGGACACTTTTGATGCATTTAAGCAGGTTTATGCGGTAAGACCGGAAGTGCTGGCCCTAACAACAAAACT